>Ga0207416_1000355_pt1 | contig 81471 bp, 80 predicted proteins | sample PaiPotPPM11metaG_FD_184107 | JGI IMG/M metagenome (GOLD analysis project Ga0207416, IMG submission 184107) | Iron sulfur acid spring bacterial and archeal communities from Banff, Canada, to study Microbial Dark Matter (Phase II) - Paint Pots PPM... ... | reverse complement strand
GCACATGAACCTGGACGAAGCCGCTCTCGCGAGCCGACACAATGGCCCGTTCGTAGAGGAGCATTGCATCGACGTCACGTCCTTCCAAGCGCGCAAGCTCGGCCGAGACGACGTCAGCCCGCCATCGCGGCCGACGTGCGCATCGATGGTGATCTTCGTCGTCACCTTGATGCTCCTGGGGCCGGAGCTCGAGCCGCCCATCCGGCCGCCGCCCATTCCGCCCCCGCCGCCGCGCGGAGAGCCACCGCCCGCCGGACGCGTCACCGTGCGATCGATCGAACCCGACGCGGCAAGAGTCGTCCCCGTCGCGTCGTCGCTGCGCGCAGCGGCGACCAGAATCTTCAGCGGCTGCGGTGCTTGCGTGCTTTGCGCGTCCGGCACGCGGTTCGCGCGTGGCGCGGGCGCCTGCACGCCGAGTGTCATCTTCCACTTCTTCGCACCCGCCGGTGCGGCCGCGACGAAGCCGACGAGGCGATTCAGCACGCCGACGGCCGTGGCGTTGCGTTGTCCTTCGGGATCGTCCGCGTTCACATTGTCGAGCGTGAGCCTGCCGTCGGTAGCGCGCGTCGCGACGTAGGGCATCGCCCGCGCGTCGTCAGCGGTCGTCAGCGTCACCACGACCTTCTGTCCGAGCTTCCAGCGCAACGCCAGCGTCTGCACGTTCGGCGCGCTCCCCGCGCGGCCGTCCGACGTCGTGAGGCGGTACGTCACCGCGCTGCCCACGCGGTCGGGCCCAATGACGAGCGGCGCTGGAACCTGCGCGGACGCTCTCGCGGCGATGGCGCAGGCCGCGGCAACGGAGATCGCCGCGCCTGCGGAGAGGCGTGACGTTCGAAAGAGCATCGGCATGACGTCCCTGACGATAGCCGCAGATTCTGTGAGCCACTAGGGAGCCACGATGATGCCTTCCCAGAATTCGATGCTGGGAACTCCTCCCGATGATAGGTAGTGCAGCGATGCGGCCGTGAAAGCCACGGTTGTCGACGCAGCGTACATCGGGACACGGAACGGCACCTCATCGTTTCCGAAGGCCCCGCGATGTGTTCAATGACGCACTGCACCGTTCGTCTTGTTTGCTTCACAACAAAGCGAGATGGTAGTGCGCGTCAATTCGCCACTGTCGGACACCACGGTTCGGCTTACTCGTCCAGTCCGCGACGAGCGCGCCTCACGCGCGCCGGCGCGCCGCGGCCTTTAGCGGCTCGCGACCGAAGGATCGTCCGCCCGAACTCCGTCAGCGAATACTCCACCTTGGGCGGTACTTGCGGGTACACGAGGCGGTCGATCAATCCATCGCGCTCGAGCTACCTTAGCTGCAGGGTGAGCATGCGCTGCGTGACCCCGGCAGCAAACGGCGCAACTCGTTGAACCGCCTCGTCTTTTCGAGCAGGTAAAACAGTACGACCGATTTCCATTTCCCGCCGATGACGTCAAGCGCGAGCTCCACGTCGTATTTTTCATACTTTCTCTTCCGGCTGGTGCGCTGTATACTCCTCGCACATGCCGCATCGCACAGAAGGATACGTGCCGCAATGAAAGCGGTCGGTTACACGCGAGCCCTGCCGATCGACGACCCGGACGCGCTGCTCGACGTCGTCGTCCCGGAGCCGGCGCCGGCGCCTCACGATCTGGTCGTCGACATCAAAGCCATCTCGGTCAATCCCGCGGACACGAAGATCCGCCGGTCGACCGAGCCCCTAGCCGGTGAGACGAAGATCCTCGGCTGGGACGCGAGCGGCGTCGTGCACGCAGTCGGCGCGGAGGTCACGCTGTTCCGGCCCGGCGATCGCGTCTGGTATGCCGGTTCGATCGCCCGACCGGGCACGTATGCCGAGAGGCACGTCGTCGACGAGCGCATCGTCGGCACGATGCCGGCAACGCTCAGCTTCGCACGGGCAGCTGCGCTCCCGCTCACCGCGATCACCGCATGGGAGCTGCTGTTCGACCGGCTCGACGTGCTTCGGCGCCCAACCCCTGCCGGCAACGAGCTGCTCGTGATCGGCGCCGCCGGCCGTGTTGGTTCGATCTTGCTCCAACTTGCTCGGAAGCTCACGGATCTGACGATCGTCGCCACGGCGTCGAACGCCGAAAGCGAAGCGTGGGTACGCGAGCGCGGAGCCCACCACGTGATCGACCATCGCAAGCCGCTCGCGGAGGAACTGCTGCGCATCGGCATACCGTCGGTCGCGTACATCGCGAGCCTCACGCACACCGAAGCGCACTTTTCGCAGATCGCCGACGCCATCGCGCCCGAAGGCCGCCTAGCAATCATCGACGATCCCTCGACACCCCTGGACGTCATGAAGCTCAAGTCGAAGAGTGTCTCGCTCCATTGGGAGTTCATGTTCACGCGCTCCCTGTATGGTACGCCCGACATGATCGAACAGCACCGATTGCTGGATCGCGTCGCCGAACTCGTCGATCGGGGCACGCTCGCCTCGACGCTCGCCCAACATTTCGGAAAGATCACGGCCGCCAACGTGCGGCGCGCGCACGCACTGATCGAAAGCGGCCGGTCCCGCGGCAAGATCGTCCTCGAAGGCTTCTAGCCCATGAGCAGCAACGACATAGGCAATCCGAAGCTCACCGTCATCGCCAAGAGCGATTCGATGATCTGGAACGCGGTCGCCGTCGATCGCGGATGCCGGTCCCCCGGGGATCATCGTTCTCGATCTCTCGTCCGGCTCGGCGCGGCGTGTCCTCGACAATCACCCGGCGACGGTGGCGCCGGCCAATCGTCCGATCCATCGTGGACGGTACGACGGTCATCGGCCTCGACGGGAAGCCGCTGCGCGTTCACAGCGATCCGCTGGAGCTGTCGCCCGACAGGAGGTGGTTCTTCTTCGGACCGCTCGAGGGACCGTGGTCGCGAATCGAGACGCGCTTTCTCGACGATCCATCCCTACTCCGCGGCGCCGAGATGCAACGCGTCCGGGTGGGATCATTGGCTTCTCGCTCGTGCCATTGTCGGCGCGTTGGCAGCTGGCATAAAAACGACGCCCACGACTACGGCCGCTGGGAAGCGACGCTGCGGCTGCCGTCCTGGCGTCCTCGGCAGCGACGTACACGCAATCGAAGCGTGGAAATCGCGGGAGCGAGAACGAAGTCTCGTTCTTGCCTGAAAAGGAGAAGTCGACAATGGCATCAAGCGAGCGGGCCGTTCTGGCCGGAGGGTGTTTCTGGGGCATGCAAGATCTGCTGCGGCGTTATCCCGGCGTGCTCTCCACACGTGTCGGGTACACCGGCGGCGACGTGCCGAACGCCACCTATCGCAACCATGGGGATCACGCCGAGGCGATCGAGATCGTTTTCGATCCACAGCGGATCAGCTATCGCAAGCTGCTCGAGATATTCTTTCAGATCCACGATCCGACGACGCGGAATCGTCAAGGCAACGACGTCGGCAGAAGCTATCGCTCCGCCATCTTCTACACAAACGACGAGCAGAAGCGGACCGCGGAGGAGACGATCGCCGACGTCGAAGCCTCGGGCCTCTGGCCGGGCAAGGTCGTGACGGAAGTCGTTCCTGCGGGTCCGTTCTGGGAAGCCGAGCCCGAACATCAAGATTATCTCGAACGTTACCCCAATGGATATACCTGTCATTTCGTGCGGCCGAACTGGGTGTTGCCGCAACGGCAGGTTATCTAAGGCAGCGCGGATCAACGGCTTCTCTCGCGTTAACGGAACGGCTGGATGACGGTGAGACCAAGCACGGATTCCGAACTTGACGCGCTGAGGGTCCGCGGCGACTCACCCACCCATGTAAATGCCGCCGTTGATGTTGAGGCACTGTCCGGTCATGTAGTCTCCCTCAGCCACGAGGAAGCGGACGCCGCACGCGATCTCTTCCGCCTTGGCCACCCGATGCATGGGGATGCGATCGAGGACTTTCTGCTGCACGTTCGCGGGAATCGACCCCCACATCTCGGTTCCGACGAAGCCTGGGCAGACCGCGTTGACGGTGATGTTGCTCGCTGCGAGCTCGATTGCGAGCGACTTCGTAAAGCCGATCATGCCGGCCTTTGCGGCAGCGTAGTTCGCTTGTCCGAAGTTGCCCATCTGTCCGACGAACGACGAGATGTTCACGATCCGGCCCCAGCCCGATTCGAGCATCCGGGGGACCGCCACATGGCAGCAGTTCATCACGCTCGTGAGGTTGGTCTCGATCACCTCGTGCCAATCGCTAAGCGTCAGCTTCTTGAAGCTGCGGTCGCGCAATATCCCGGCGTTGTTGACCAGAATGTCGAAGCGGCCGGTGCGGGCGACGATCCGGTCCATCAACGCACGCACGTCGTCGATGTCAGAAACATCGGCGGCTTCGGCGCAGCCCGATCCACCCAAGTCTTGAATGCCGTCGACCACGGCGGCAGCGGCGTCTTTGCCGTGCACGTAGTTGACGACGACGTACGCGCCGCTGCGTGCGAGCTCCGCGGCGATTGCGGCGCCGATCCCTCGCGAGCTGCCGGTGACGAGTGCCACCCGGCCGGTGAGTGTCCCCACGGGCCGCGCGGTTTCGCGAGTCTGCAGATCGATCATGGCGTTCTCCCCAGTCTCGTCCTTCGTGACGCTAGAGGCCGATGCATACGGCTTTGGTTTCCGTGTAACCCGAGAGCGCTTCCGCTCCCATCTCGCGGCCCCAACCGGACTGTTTGTAGCCGCCGAATGGGAGCGCCGCATCGAAGGTGTTGTAGCAGTTGACCCACACGGTTCCCGCCCGCAGTTCGGCCGCCAGGCGATGGGCTTTGCTCACATCCTTCGTCCAGATCCCGGCTGCCAAGCCGTAGATCGAGTCGTTCGCGATCGCCGCGATGTCGTCGATATCGTCGAACGGCATCGCTGTCACGACGGGTCCGAAGATTTCCTCTTGAGACGGCGGCTGGCCGTTCTGTTTGCGCCGTGATTGATGCTGCAGCCGCGATCGTTAGCGGCGCATCGGCCGGCGGACCACAACCGAACGCGTGTGATGCGTCCAGAGCACTTTGCCGAGCTTGGCGTCGAACGCCGCGACCTATTTGATCGGCGGGTTCGCTACGGCGGCTGCGATATGCAGTGCGCCAAGTACTTCCAGCGGGCGGCTGACAACTCGCTGTGACTCAGGTCGGGAGCGCATGCGGCGTGTGCGAACGCGATTCTTTTGCCCATAGGGCAGAACCGTTCTGCGAGGTCTTCGCTTTGTAGACTATACCACGATAGTATACCACGATCGCCGGTGCGCACCATCAAGGAGCGCAAAGTTTCCTTCAAAGTCGAAACGCTGCGGCGTTTTGACAGCGAGCCTTCGCTCCAGAAACTGAATGGTATCGATGATGCAGCGCTCACGGGACCACTTCGCGCCGCATTTCGGCCGAACTCTACCGCAGCTTGATCGTCAGTGTCGCGTCGAACATGCGCACGAGCGGATGCGTCGCGGCTCGGTCCTGACCACCAGCCCGCTAAGCTTCTTTTCCGACGCCATGACAGTTGTCACTTCGTACGACACGTTCGTCTCGATGCTCGGCACCACAAGCTGGTAATCTCCGATACATCGACCCATGACCATCTTTGGAGTGTGCGATGACCAACTGACGTTTGATGCAAGTGCGGCATTCCTCGGCACGGGGCTCTCGCTATCGCTCGTCGCGTCGGCACTGATCGCGCACGCCGCCGCGGAGAACGCTTCGCCCTGGCCCATGGCGAGCATCGTCTGCTACACGCTTGCGACGTTCGCCACGCTTTCGGCGGCCCTTCGCCCGGCGACGGTCGCGCGCGGCGTACCGGGCGCTCGCCCGAGCGCACGAGGATTTGCACCGATGCGGCGGGCGCGTGAAGGCCGCGACTACGGTCTTGGAGCGCGAGCGGCATGGGCTTGACATGCATGACGCGCTACGTCGCGATCTGACGTTCGTCCTTGCGCAGATAGAGGTCGCTCGTTGCGCGATCGGCCCGGCAGACGCCGGAGACGACTCCACAGCGGTCCATCGTGCGAACGCGTATCTCACTGAAGCGCGGGAAGCACCCTTCACATCATCCGTGAAGTCCGGAGCGCCGTACGCTGTTGACGCGGGCATCGCTACGATCCGCGTATGATGGATGCGCAACGCATGATGTTCGCGGCGGCTCTGGCGATATCGCTGACGTCGTTCCCCGCCGACGACGATTCGTTTGTCCGACGGACGATCGGCGCAGGAAGCTCCGCTCGAGGCGTGGCGGGGGAAGACCCTGAGGACTCGTCCGCGCGCCCGCGCCCGCGCGGAGCGGGAGCGCTCGTGTCGGGACCTTGTTGCTCCAACAGCAGCGAACGCCTGCGCAGAACGCCGTTTCGGCCTCACCGCAATTCGCGCGTGGATCGTGAACGCTCGGCCGGCGTCCGACCATCGACTCCCCCACGGAAGCGCCCGCGACGGTTGTCACCGCTGCGCTGACGTCTGCGACTTCCTTGTGACATCGTCGTCGCCATAGCTGGCGCGCCCTTCTTCCTCAGCGCGCTGAGCTTCGCGAGGGGCTCGGGCTTCCACGTCGCCGCTGGCGTTCTCGGAGTCTACAACTTTGTGCACTCGGGTAGCCAGGCCGTGGTCCCAGCGGGTGCCTTTGTGCGCTAGTCGGAACTGGCCAGCGTTTCCAAGAAGAGTCGTAGCGCAGTGAGCCGGCGCGGCGGATTGTCACCTGACCAAGAGAAGTCCACGGCAGTCGATCGCTCGAAGAGCACGCCGCCCGGCATGACCGCGACGCCATTGCGATGTTTGACCCGAAACACGACATCGACAACGCGATTGGTGAAGCTAAACGAGGCCTTCGCGCACCACTCTTCTCGCAGCGCCTCCAGGAAGGCATCGCGCCGCGCGCCCAGATCCGTGTAGCGTAATATCTCACGGCTAAGTGCGAGCGCCGTCCCGACGCCGTCCGTCTGGCCCTCGTACGTAGCCGATCGCAGCCTATGTTCGATTGCGATGATCGAGGTAAGCGAACCCTTCCCCGTACTTAGCGGCCGAATCTCGAGCGTTACCCATCGCCGCGCGTCGTTCTCGGCCGCGCGAACCAGTCGGTTGACGCTCCGCCCGCTCTCGAGCACCGTCCACACGCTTTCGATCCACTCGCGTTGCGACGGATCGAGCAGCACGTTCTCAAACAGCAGCCGATCGAACGCCGTAGCTCGCTCGTTCATGTGCTGCATCTCCAACTCGAGCGGTTTGATCACGCCGTAGATGGCAATCGGCTCTTCGGCCAGGTCGAGCGCCGTCATGAGCTGTACGGTCTGCGCGTAGCTCCGCTTGCGCACGCTGATGTCTTTTCCGATTAAGAACCACGAGACGGGTCGACCGCCTTCACCGCGGACTTGATGCCCGGTCAGCTCGATCCACACATCGTTTCCGTCGTCGACGCGACGCAGCAGCAATTCGTTCGCGATGCTCTGATGGCGCTCCAACCGCGAGATGACGCCGGCGACCAGCTTCCCATCGTTGCGCGGGCTAAGAAACTCTAGGAGCCCTCTACCGACGACCCGGTCGTGATTGAGGCCGACGAGTTCCGCGAAGGCAGGGTTGGCATACGTGACCTCTGGACCGCCTTCCGATGGCCGCGCGGCGTTGGCGATCACGATAAAATCCGACGTTTCCGAAAGAATCGATTGCAGGAGCGTTAGTTGTTCCTCGTTGCGCTTGCGATCTTCAATGTCACGATACGTGACGGTCAAGCGCCCGATACGGTCGCGTTCGACGTAGAAGGGCGAGGCTGTCACATGAAGCCACCGCAGCGTGTCGTCGCCGCGTCTTACACGCACGTCATGCTCGAACGTAGCGCCGCGCGAGGCCTCGGCGATGCATTGCTCGAGTAATTCGGGACTCTCGGCGAAGACGCGTTGGGCCAAGCCCTCGGTCAGAATCTGCTCGCGCGACAACTTCATCATCTCGCAGACCGCGTCATTCGCATACGTAACGTAGCGACGATGCAGATCGCCGCCGGGGAACTCGAGGATGCAGATCCCGTCATGGGCTTGTTCGATCGCGCGATAGAGGAGCTCGTGCTCCGCTTGAACTCGGCGGCGCTCCGTGATGTCGCGTAGTACCGCGACGTAATGCGTTACTCCACCGGCGCCATACCGCAGCGGCGACCAGCGGATATCCATCCAGGTCGAACGATCCTTTCCGCCGAGTTCGACCTCGAACCGCACCGGCTGCCCCGCGCGAATGTCGACAAAGTGGGCTTCGTAGAGCGCGCGATTCTGCGGTTGAACCTGGAGAAACGGGTTCGAAGGATCCAAAAGCTCTTCGCGCGAGTAGCCACTCAGCCGTTCGATGGTCTCGTTGGCATACACGATGTGAATCGGCAGGTCGACATCTCCGGTGAATCTCATGATCGCGATGCCGTCGTTGGCTTGTTCGATGGCGAATTCCAGCAATTCTACTAGCGGCACGTTGCTGCGATCACCGGGAGGCTGTGACTTCTTTGTCATCACAAATGCATAGTCGGTTAAGACATTCCTTACCTTAACGTTGCGCGAACATCTCGATGATGTCGAGCCCGTCGCCGTGACGAAATCGCAACTAGTGGCTTTGACCGTTCCAGCGAAGTGATTCTACGTCGTCGAACAACGCAATATCGGTGCGGAGTGTCGCGAGTTTCCGAAAGAGCAGCGCGCGGTCACGGTCGCGCTGCAATATCTGCGCCAGCTTGCCGGGATTCGCAACGCTGACGTTCCAGTCGCGCGAGTCGGCCGGGATGGCTTCGAGGTGCCCATATTGGGCGAGGACGGTCGCGGTCGATTTCGCACCCCAGCCCGCCAACCCCGGAAAGCCATCCGCCGCATCGCCGACCAGCGCCAAGTAGTCGGGAATGCTCTCCGGCGGAACGCCGAACTTCGCGACGATTCCGGCTTCGTCAAAGATTGTGCGCGTGCGACGATTGAGCTGCACGACGCGCGAGCCGCGCACACACTGTGCGAGGTCTTTATCCGGCGTACAAATGATCACGCGCTCGACGCGCGGATCGGCGGCGGCGGCTGCCGCCGCTGCCGCCAGAGCGTCGTCCGCTTCGAATTCGACCATCGGCCACACGGCGATCCCGGCGGTGACGAGCGCTTCTTCGAGCAGGGGGAACTGTGCGAAAAGGTCGGGATCGATGCCCTCGCCCGTCTTGTATCCTGCCCATAGGCCGTTGCGGAACGACTCGATCACGTGATCGGTGGCGACGCCGATATGCGTCGCACCATCCCGCAGCAAGCCGCGGATCGACGCGACCACGCCGCGGACGGCAGCGACCTCCCGGCCGTCTGCGTCAAGCGCGGACGGTAGCGCGTAATAGTGGCGAAACAGCTCGTAGGTGCCGTCAATGAGGTGGATGACCACCGTAGCAGTGTTGCTGACGAATCGCGTGGATCCCGCTCACAGCTCTCCGCGTTGTAGGAACTCGTGAGGGCGCCGTCCCTGTGCGCCGCCATGCGACGGCAATCCGCGCGGCCACGTGTCAAGGCCGAGCCGGTCCCGTTGGCCATTCGCGAAAGCCTGATCTTGCGATGCTGTCGAGTTCATCGGCGCGCTTGCGGTCTCGCACTACGTCGTCGTCATCTTTGCCGTGCAGGTCGTCGGGGGCATCCTCCTTCTGATCAACAGTTACGTGCCGCTCGCGCTCGTCGTGCTCGCTCCCGTCATCGTCAACATCCTCTGCTTCCATGCGTTCATGGCGCCCAGGGGGTTTCCTATGGCGGTACTGGTCGCCATCCTTTGGACCCTCGTCGCGTTCAGACATCGGTCGTCATTTGACCGTATCCTGGCGCCGGGCTGACGAACGTCCTCCACATATCATCGCATCACCCAGCAAACACTGACGGTAACGGATCGCGCGGCCGATCGCGTCGGAGCCTGACTTTAGTTATGTGAAAAGCTGCCGTTTGGATCGATGACGTACTTGTGCGGGGCGCCGCGATCGAACTGGGCATAACCGTCGGGCGCCTGGTCCAACGTGATGACCTGCACTCCTACGATATCGGCGATGTGAATACGATCGTACAGGATTGCCATTCATCAACTCACGATTGTACTTCATCACGGGTGTCTGACCGGTGTGGAACGAGAGCGATTTTGCCCAGCCGAGACCAAAACGCAAGGTGAGATTGCCGTGCTTGGCGGCTTCCGTGGACGCCCCAGGGTCCTCCCTAACATAGAGCCAGGAATGCCGATCGCGCCACCCGCACGAGTGACGTCCATGGCTGTATTCAGCACGACAGCAGGCTGCGCTTCGCCGCAGCTTCCGTGCGCCTCAAAGCCTACACAGTCAATAGCGGCATCTACTTCGGGAACACCGACAATTTGGTGGAGTTGGTCTGGTATAGGTGCGTCAACTGAAAGGTCGATCGTTTCGAATCCAAAGCGCTTTGCGTGGGTGAGACGCTCCTTGTTCAGATCGCCGACAATGATGCATGCGGCGCCGAGCAACTGAGATGCTCCGGCCGCTGCAAGCCCTACGGGTCCGGCTCCGGCGATGTATACGGTCGAGCCGGTTCCGACTCCGGCGCTCACGGCGCCGTGGTAACCTGTCGGAAGAATGTCCGTAAGACAGGTCAGATCGAGGATCTTTTTCATCGCCTGATCTTTGTCGGGAAACTTCAAAAGATTGAAGTCGGCGTACGGGACCATTACATAGTTTGCCTGTCCGCCGGTCCAGCCGCCGAGATCGACGTACCCGTAGGCTCCTCCTGGACGGGTAGGGTTCACGTTTAGGCAAACATCGGTGTGGCGTTCTTTACAGTTGCGGCAGCGTCCGCATGCCACGTTGAACGGCACGGAAACGAGGTCGCCCACATTGATGAATTCGACGTCGTCCCCTTTCTCAATAACTTCCCCTGAGATCTCGTGGCCAAGGACCATGTCTCTGGGCGCGGTCGTTCTGCCACGAGCCATGTGTTGGTCGCTGCCACAGATGTTCGTGGACACGATCTTCAAGATGACGGCGTGCGGAAGCTTGTGATGCTCGTGCTCAAGCTTCGGGAAATCGATCTCCTGAACCGCAACTTTCTCCGGTCCAAGATATACGACGCCGCGATTCTCTTTGGGACCCTTCGGGTGTTTTGCCTATCGATTGCGGCCTAGAATGCGGCGGCCGCTGCCTCCGCAACGGCTTGATCCTGCGTTCCCGCGCCGCCGCTGACTCCAACGGCGCCGACAACCTTGCCGGCGCGCTTAAGAGGAACGCCACCGGCAAAAATCATTACGCGCCCGTGATTTGACGCATCGATACCGTAAAATTGTCCGCCTGGTTGTGAAGATTCACCGAGGGCCTTCGTCTCGATATCAAATGCGCGCGAGGTGAATGCTTTGTTGATGGAAATGTCGATGCTCCCGATCCACGCGCCGTCCATACGAGCGTGCGCCTGGAGGTTGCCGCCGGCATCGACGAGGGCGATGTTCATCGGCTGGCCGATCTCGAGCGCTTTCTTTTCACCCGCAGCAATAACTCCGCGTGCATCTTCCAGTGTGACCGTAGCTTCCTTCGTTATCATAGCCTCATCCAACCAGGATTTCTTTAGAACGATCTCGTCTCGACCAGTATCAGAATAGAGGATCCATCGCAATCGCGACAAGTCACCCAGATGGTGGATGTTTTCATACGTCGTACATCGTCCCATTGCAGCGCGGCAGAGAGTGAGCGCGCCTTCTATACCGGCGGGCATTGCGAGCGCGATCGTCCCAGCGCGCTGAGCCGGCACCCCCGGCGCTGCGAGTTGTTCGGCCACGTCGCGACGAAGTTCGCCATCACTTCACCCGCGCTCACCGCCGTCGACGCGCGAAGATGCGCGAGGACGCGTTCAGCGTTCCAGCGGATGGTCAGCGCGCGATGGAACGAGCAAATCGCGACGCTCAGCAAGCTGCGCCGGATGACGGCTGGAGGCCGGTTGCCCGCTCGAAATCGATGGATCGCATCGGTCGAACGGGTGAGCCGGCGCGGTACCCGACGCAGGCCCGCGCAACGCGCGGACGAATCGGCGTCGTACTCTCGCCCACGCAGGAGCATTCGATGAAGCATCTCCTCTCGATCGCGGCGATTGCCTCCGCGATCCTGCTCGCAAGCATCCCTTCGCTCGCGCAATCACCGGCCCCGGCACCGGCAACAAGCGGCGCGCCTGTCATCGTCCCGCTCAACGCGCAGAACGGCTCCGGTGAGACCGGTACCGCGACGTTGCAAGACACGCCCGACGGCGTCGTCGTCGTGCTGAACCTCACCGGCGGCAACGCGGCGGGGCCGCAGCCGGTACACATCCACGACGGCAGCTGCGCGAAGCTCGGCGGTGTGAAGTATCCGCTGAAGACCGTTACCGCCGGCGCATCGTCGACGACCGTTCCGAAGGTGACGATCGCATTACTCCAGAGCGGCGTCTACGCGATCAACGTGCATCAGTCGACGTCGGCTGTCGGAACCTACGTCGCCTGCGGCGACCTCGCACCGACGAAATAGCACGCTGAGCGGTGGGCTTCGACCGACACCACTGTCGTGCGCGACCCGAGAGCGTTGTTCTTAAAAACGACGATCTTGACGGGGAGATCGAGTTGCCGTAGGGACAGCAGATCCCCCATCAGCATCGCCAGGCCACCGTCACCCGACAACGCCGCTCCTTGGCGTTCCGGATAAGTGAGCTGAGCGCCGATCGCTTGAGGAAGCGCGTTTGCCATCGAGCCGTGATTGAACGACCCGAGCAGGCACGAGCGAAAGAACTCCTCGAGATACACTTGGCCGCAGGGCCTCCGCGCGATCAAGCAAAAGGCGCGCCGCCTAAGCACCTGCCCTACGTGTGGCAGGCTCTTCAACCGAGTATTCCATTCTGCTTGGAGGCGACGTCGTGACTTCTGTAACCCGCGAGAATGCCGCCGTCCTGTTCCTCGATCTGCAAGACGAGATTGTGAAGAACAGTCGCACGCTCACGCCCGAGCGGCTCCGCCGCACCGCCCGAGCGCTCGCGAAGCTTGCCGCACTGCATGACTTACCGCACTACCTCTCCGCTGTTCCGCCGGGTGGGCCCTACATGCAGGCCGTCCTCGAGGCGCTCGGCAGTTCCGAGCCTCGCATGCGGACACAAACGTCGGCCTTTGCGGACTCAGCCCTGGTCGAGCATCTTCGAGCGAGCGGGCGTCGCGTCTTGGTGCTGTCCGGCGTGGCGACGGAAATCGTCGTCCAACGCACTGCTCTCGACGCTCTAGCGGCGGGGTATGATGTGCACGTCGCGGTCGATGCGTGCGGCGGCGTCGATGCGCGCACGGAGGACGCGGCGTGGAGACGGATCGTTGCCGCAGGAGGTGTTACGACCTCGGCGGTGACGTTCGCTGCGGAACTGACCGGGGACTTCACCACGGAACTCGGAGGCACGACGCTCGGGATCGTTTACGAAGCATTGGGCGGCTGACCATGGGCGGATTCTCGACCGCGCAGGCGGTCATCGCCGCGATGGTGACGCCGGCACTCCTCATCATGGCGCGCGCCCTGCGGTTGTTCTTTGCCGCCGTCATCTTCTTCGTGGTCGCGGGCTTCGTGATCGCAGTCGACCACGCCACCGGTGACGCGTTCTGGTGGCTCCCGGTGGGCGTCACCACGGTCGGGATGGCGCTGCTCGTTGCGGGTTCCGCCGCGATGCTCTCCGAGTGCCGGCTCGGGGTCACGCAGATCCGCGCAGAGATATCGGCGGCGCGACGTGAATCGTCAGGCGGCCTGCGCTAGAACTTCCGCGAGCCTGTCGAAGCCCTCTGCCGCGCCGTGCTCCATGCCGGACTGGATTACCGCGTCGCGGATCTGCTGCGACGGGTACAGCAACGTGTTCGTGAACGTCGTTCTTCCGGCGTCCTCGACAAAGACCAATGTCGCCAGCGCTTCACCCGGGAAATCGTCGAACGATTCGGTGGAGACGAGACGCTCCGGCCGCGCGATCTCGCGATAAACCCCGCGCATTCCCATTTCGGTTCCGTCGGGATTACGCAGCACGTGGCGCCATGTGCCGCCAACTCGCAGGTCGACCTCACAGATCACCAGCGATGAACCGTCGCAGCCATACCAACGCTTGAGCAGCTCGGGCTTCGTCATCGCGTCGAAGACGAGGCTGCGCGGCGCGTCGAAGACGCGTGTCAGTAGGATCTCGCGGTCGCTCGGTGTCGTCACTTTCAAGGTTCCGGTGTTCAACATCGGTGATCTCCTCTATCGCTTTGTGGGTCGACGTTTCTTCGGGGTCTGCAGGTCGTCGAGCAGGGCATCGAGGCGCATGAAGCTGCGCTCCAAGGACCGACGGTAGCTTTCGATCCATTCGGTCGCCTCGTCAAGAGGCTTGGCCTCGACCCGGCGCGGCCGCCGTTGCGCGTCGCGTCCGCGCGAAACCAGGCCGGCGCGCTCCAGCACCTTGAGGTGCTTGGATATTGCCGCCTGACTCATCGCGAACGGCGCGGCGAGCTCCGTCACCGAGGCCTCACCCGACGCCAGCCGCGCCAGGAGCGCCCGGCGCGTAGGGTCAGCGAGCGCCGCGAACGTCGCATCAAGTCGATCGGCGGCCTGGCTTTTATAACTATTCGGTTGCATAACCTATTGGTTGTATACACCCGGAAACCGTTTCTCGTCAAGCCCGGGGCTTGGGAGAAAAATTCTGGCTACCGTGTTTAGGTTTTGAAATAGTGGGAATAGGGCGCCGAATGCAATTGACGGACATGTGTTGACAGCGCCGTTCATCGCATCCCTCGGGTTCGGCTTGTGCGTCGTTGCGGTGATCGTCTATGCGTGGCGCGATTTCACCGCGCGCGGTCGAGTGATCGCGGAGCTTGCGCGAACCAATGCGGAACTCGAGCAGCGTCTGGCCGCTCGCACGATCGAACGCGATGACGTCGCCCGCGACGAAGCTCTCGTCGAGCTTGCACGGACCAATGCGGAACTCAAGCAGCGCCTGGCCGAACGCACGATCGAACGCGATGACGTCGCCCGACACGAAGCCCTCGTCGAGCTTGCCCGAACGAATGTGGCGCAGGAGTATCTCAAGCGGGAGATCGAGCGCGAACACCGCGCGTCGGCAGCATTTCAGGAAGCGGCACTCCCTAGCCGGACGCCCGTCGTTCCCGGAATGCAGTTCAGTGCAATATATCGGGCGGCGAAAGCGGAAGCGCTCGTCGGTGGCGATTGGTACGATGCATTCCGTCTTGACGACGGACGAATCGTTCTCTCCATCGGGGATGTCATGGGAAGCGGCCTGTTGGCCGCGGTCACGATGGGCGCAGTTCGTCAAGCCCTTCGAGGGGCAGCCCAAATTCTGGCCGAGCCGATCGAGATTCTCGATGCAGTCGACCGTGCATTGCGCTCGGAACAACCCGACCGCATCGTAACGGCCTTCGTCGGAATCCTCGATCCGATCACTCTTACCCTCACGTACGCATCGGCCGGCCATCCGCCACCGCTGCTTCGCTCGGCGTCCGGTGAAATTACCGCACTTTGCGGCAGTGGCTTGCCGCTCGGACTCCGCTCGATACAAACGTACGAATCGGAAGCTCCTCAAACGATGATCCTCGAGGATTCCTCGTTGATCGTGCTCTACACCGACGGGCTGATAGAAGCAACGCGCGACATCGAGGTCGGGGAGGAGCGGGTGCGGCAGGCGCTGCAAAGCGCAGAGGTCTGGAACGCTGAAAATCCGGCAGCGGCGATAAGCGATCACGTCCTCGAAGAAGTGCTGGACGACGTTGCAATTCTCACGATTCGCATCGAAAGCGCGTCGGTTGCGGTGACGCGACCCGCCGGCTCGCTGCAGCGGGACGCTCGTTGGGCTTTTGCGGTGCAGGATTGGAGCGCCGCGACCGAAGCGCGCCGAGGCATCGTTCGCGTGCTCCATGAATACGGGGCAACGGAAGCGGATACGAGCATCTCCGAGCTCGTATTCAGCGAGCTTCTCGGCAACGTCGTTCGCCACGGAGGTGACGACGTGGAGTTCGCGCTCGATATGAGCGGTGATGCGCCGGTTCTTCACGCCCTCGATCGCGGTCCTGGATTCACCTATAGCGCGCGCCTGCCGATGGACATCCTGAGCCAGTCCGGCCGCGGACTGTTCATCGTGAGGTCGCTGACACACGATTTGAATGTCACGAGACGACACGATGGTGGAAGCCATGCCCGAGCAGTCCTGCCGTTCACCATACGAGCTCGGCGTCCGAAGAGACGTGTAGAGGCGTCTTCGCTGCCGCTCATCAGTATCGTCACGACCCCGACCTTCGCACGCAGTTAAAAAGGTAGTTCCGGGCTAAAGCCTCGCATACCGAAAGTTTCGCCCAAGAGGTATACCGAAATCGCGGTAGCGCGAGCCACCGCGCCGCGCGTGAGGGCGCAGCAATGGCTGCCGCGCGCGAACCGTATACCGTCCGCCGTAGTGCCTCGCCGCGACGTCCGGCAACATCTCTGGTGATGGGATGGGCACTCAACGCTTGGATCGACTACATCGACTTCACCGCGAAGGGCGGCGGCAGCGGCTTTTGAAAAGGGGGCGCCCGTGACGGCGCGCACTACCCGCTGGCCGTTCGTTTGCGGCTATGATGCGATATGGCCGAAGAGCGCGTTCTCGTCCAGGGATCGGAGCGCCAAGCGCCCGCCGGCGCGGTGAGCGTCGGCCCCGCCGCACCGGATCAACCCGTCCAAGTCACCGTCGTCGTGCGCCCGCGTGCACAGCCGCCTGTCCCGACGAGCGCGGGCGGCGTCACCCTCTCGCGAGAAGAGTTCGCGCAACGCTACGGTGCTGCGTCCGAGGACGTTGCGGCGGTCGAACGCTTCGCGTCGACCTTCGGCTTGACGGTCGTCGCCGCAGACCTCAACCGTCGCAGCGTCGTCCTCAGCGGCACCGTGAAGACGGTGAGCGCGGCGTTCGGGGCGACACTGCAGCGCTACGAGCAAAACGGGGTTGCGTTCCTCGGCCGCACTGGAGCGCTGAGCGTCCCGGCGTCGCTCGCGCCGGTCGTTCGCGGTGTCCACGGCCTCGACAGCCGCCCGCAAGCGCGGGCGCATTTTCGTCACGTCCGCCGGCCGCACGCTGCGAGCGTATCGTTCACCGCGAACCAGATCGGCCGGCTCTACGGTTTTCCGACCGATGCGACCGGGAAGGGACAAACGATTGCGCTGATCGAGCTCGGCGGCGGCTACGTCCCCGCCGACGTCGACAGATACTTTCAAGGACTCGGTCTCGCGACGCCACCCCTGATAAGCGTCGGCGTCGACGGCGGCAGCAACGCACCGACCGGTGACCCCACCAGTGCCGACGGCGAGGTGCTCCTCGACATCGAAGTCGCCGGCGCGTTGGCGCCCGGCGCGACGATCGTGGTGTATTTCGCGCCCAACACCGATCAGGGATTTCTCGACGCGATCACGACTGCCGTGCACGATGCGACGAATCATCCGACGATCGTCTCGATCAGTTGGGGCGGACCGGAATCGACCTGGACGCAGCAGTCGTTGACGAACTACGATCAGGCGTTCGCGGACGCCGCCACGCTCGGCGTCACGGTCACCACCGCGGCCGGCGACAGCGGTTCCTCCGACGGCGTGGCTGACGGTAAGGCGCACGTCGATTTCCCGTCGTCGAGCCCGCACGTCGTCGCGTGCGGAGGAACGAGCTTGCGCGGTTCGGGTACGACGATCGCGAGCGAGACGGTCTGGAACGACGGCGCGGGCAATGGTGCGACCGGCGGCGGTGTCAGCGACGTGTTCGCGCTGCCTTCGTGGCAAAGCGGCGTCGGGGTTCCGGTCTCGGCAAATCCCAGCGGCCGCGTCGGACGAGGCGTACCCGACGTGGCGGGCGACGCCGATCCGCAGACCGGGTACGCGATCGTCGTCGACGGTCAAAACCAGATCCTCGGCGGCACGAGCGCGGTAGCGCCGCTCTGGGCCGGTCTCGTCGCGCTGCTGAACGAACGTCGCGGTTCGACGCTCGGGTTCATCAACGCCGCGCTCTACACACACGCAAGTGCGTTCCGCGACATCACGCAAGGAACGAACGGCGCGTATTCGGCTGCGTCCGGCTGGGACGCGTGCACGGGGCTGGGCAGCCCGAACGGCTCGGCGCTCGAGATCGCGCTTGGATCGCCGGCGCCACGCGGCGGCAGCGCTTCACCGCGTCGCGTTCCCTGATCTGCCGCGAGCGTTCGCCCGCCGTCTTCCTCGGCTCGGCGTGGCGAGCGTCACACCCGACGAGCACATAATGACGGCGCAGCCTTCGTCTGCTAGCGTCGGACTCTACCCAACGGACTCCCTCGTCGTTCTCGTCCCGAGAAGAGATGCGGTGATCGCATGCAGACGCTCGACGCGCACGCGCTGACCGATTTGGTCGGGAAGGTCGATCGCGTTCGAGCGGCGTTTCCGCACGTACCGATCGCGGTGCCTCCGGTCCCCATCCCGATCCACCTTCCACCGCCGCATCCCGCGGTTACGACCGCGCTGATTCGCGGCACGACGACCTTCGGATACGTCATCACGCCGGGTCTCGCGCCCGCGCCGACCGGCCCGAACGTCACGTTGCAGAGCGGAACGCTGTGGTTTCTGGCGACGCAGCTCGGCGGCCCATTCGCGGCGACGGCGGGCTTCGTCGGCATCCCGTTCGCCGGCGCGTCGCTGCACGTCACCGGCAACGTTCAGTTCACGCAGGGCAAGATTACGCTCGACGCGAGCGCCGCGCTGCGCTTCGACGTCGCATCGGCGACGACGACGGTAACCGGGCCGCCGAGCGATCCGATCGGTGCGGATTTTCTGGCGGCGAAACTGACCCCGTCGGCGCACGCCTCGATCACCTTCGCGCCGGCGGCCGCGACGATCGCGCTGTCCGGCACGGCGACCGCGACGCTGTATGGCCAAACGGTGACGCTCGAGCCCGAAGTGGCCGCGCCGCTCGAAGTGGATTTCACGACCCCGCACGTCGCGCTGCCGTGCAAAGTGGACCAAACGAAGTTCACCGTCGGTCTCTCGAAATCAACCGACTTCCGCGTCTTCGGAACGGCCCCGATCGTCTCCGGGGGCGTCGAGTTCCCGATCATCGACGCCGCGCCGAATGCGTTGCCCGACCCGGCCGACGCCTGGGGAATCATCGTCGTCACCGGGGCGGGCTTGTCGGCTCGGTTCGGCACGCAGACGAAAGCTCAGCCGCTCGCCGGGGCCTCGTTCGCGCTGACTCCCGCGCGACTCGTGGGTTTGGTGGCGACCGGCGCGGCGCGCATCCACCAGCGCTATGCGTTGTGGAAGACTCCTCCGCCGCCGTCGCCGTTACCGCCGACGCGTCCGCCGCTTGCGCTTCCCGAATCGGAGATCATCTTCGATTCAGCGGGCGGCTCGCTCGTTGCTTTCAGCTCGACGCCGACGCAAGAACTCGTGCTCGTGCCGGGTGTGCTCGATGCGCGGGTCGATCGGCCGGTCGGCGCTGATGGAGTCCGCATCGCGCTGCAAGGTCCGGCGCTGCTCTCGCGCTCACACACGGCCACCGCTGTAACGATCGACGTCCTCTCGACGCTGACGCCGCTCGCGCCGTCGTCGATCGCGCTGATCGCACGTAACGCGCTGATCCCTGTCGGCACGCCTGACGCCTTTCTCTTGAACGGAACGCTTCTGAACGATCGCATCAGCGGGACGCTCGAGATCGGTTTCCCGACCGGCGTCATCATCCCGACGTTTCCCGATCCGTACGCGGCGAACTACATCGCGAGCCCCGCGCAGGAACTCATCGCCGGGGTGGTTGCGACGGTTACGTGGACTCCGGTGACTACTCCGCGGCTGACGCTCGAGGTGGTCCCGGCACAGCCCGCCGGCGCGGCTGCCCCGACCTTTGCGGCTGCGCCGCTCGCGACGCGCGACTTCGGGTTCGCGCCGCCGGCCGACGCGGTGCGCGGCGGTATCGGCTTCGCGTTGCTCGACGTCTCGACGAACGCCGATCAATGGGGACTGGCGGTGACGACCGCGGGGGTCTCACACTTCGCGTTCGACCAGCTCCAGCTCAACGCGCCGAGCGCGGACACGTTCGTGTTCACGGTGCCGGGCATCTCGTGGGAACCGGTCGTCGACGCGACCGGCGCCGTGCCGCAGTGGCTCGCGGCGTTCGCGCCCAACGACGGAACCCCGACGTTGTTCCTCGTCGCGACGACCGACCCGGCACCGCTCGTTCCGGTCGTGGCGCTGCAAGCCTATCAGCAACGTGCCGCCAAGGCCGGATCGAATACGACCTTCACCTTGCCGTTCGGGATCGTTGCGCACATGTCCGACACGCGGCAAGGCGGAACGGGCCCGTCGTACGCGATCCCCTCGGCGACGTTTACGAATGCCGGACTCGCGACCGCACGCGCGTTGTCGATCAAAGGTGCGCCGAGCGGCAATCCGCTGACGGTCACGCTGCCCGGCACGACCGACATCAACTTCAACGGAACGGCGTCGTCGGGCTACGGCTCGCAAGTGCTCGGCCTGGGCCCAACGATCCCGACGAGCCCAGCATTTTACTGGGACCAGAACTTCGGTCCGAGCGGATCGTACCACGGCACGCACGTCATTCCCGTCGGACGGGTCGACCTCTCCGGCTACGGAACGGCGACATTCTCCGATTGGCACGATCCGATCCCGAACGACACCGGCGTCGTCCGCGCGCTCTTCAACGTGCTGCTCGGCCGTACGGCGCACGAGCTCGTCACGCTGCAGACGTGGATCCTGCCGTGGTCGATTCGTTTGCAGCGCACGATCACGTTCGACCGCGATGATGCAGGCGAGGTGATCAAGCACGACACCGGATGGAAAGCCGTCGCGAGCGGAACCTTCGAGCTGCTCCAAAACCGGATTCTCCCCGGACCGGTCCTCACCCTGAGCAACGTGCGAAACATCCGGTTCAGCGATCAAGTGATCAAGGTCGGCAGCGGCGTCAACGAACACGACTACACGCCGTGCACCTTCGACGCCGACGTCGCGTACGGGGCCGGCCTGTTCATCGCGGCGGACGGCGCGAATCCGGCGAAGACGGCGGTCGGCACGACGATCCAAGGCTATGCGAACGACACGGCCGGACTGCCTCCGTCGCCCGCGGACATCATCGCTTTGATGCAGCAGCAAGGTCGAGTGGTCGGCACCGCCCACTGCATCGCGCGCATCGGCGGGACGGATGACACGAAGTTCACGCTCAACGTGTCGAGCTTCGGTGCGGCCGTTGCGGCGGGCGCGACGCCGAACCTGCAGACGGCGATTTTCGGGACGCCGCGGCTGCCGAAAGACGGCCAGTGGAGCATCGCACGCCGCGCAACCGGTGCGGCACGTCCAACGCCGATCGATCCCGCAACGCCGATTCCGTTCACCGTCGGGCTTCCGAGCGCCAACCCGCCGCCGACCAACGCGGGGACGTTTGCGAGCGGCTTCCGGCTGCTCGATCCCGAGGACGCGCAAAGCGTCGACAATCCGCAGACGTTCTACGGCGTGCTGCAAGGCACCGGATCGTCGAAGACGTTCCTCGAGCACCCGCTCGTCAACGACACCGGCGGGGCACTCGGCTTCGGCAACGTGCCGAAGCTCGCCGACGTCGGGGCGCTGCTCGGTATCGGCGACATCTTCCCCGACATCGGCAACGTGTTGCAGATTCCGTCGACCGACGGTCTCCCGCTGAACGCCGACGGGTTCAAGCACACCTACGATTGGCCGACCGGACCGTATTCCGTTCCCGATCGCTCGCTGCTCGACATCGCGATCGTCCATTTGCTGCTGTCGTACAGCGCGCCGAATCCGGCCGATCCGACAAACTCGGCGAGCGATCTGCCCTTCCACGGCACGCTCGTCCTCGACGCGAATCCCAGCGCGCCGAATTGGTCGTTGACGCTGAACAATCTCAGTTTCAAGGCGAAGGTCGACGGCTTCGGCAACGATCCGCTGCTGACGGTCGCCGGCGGATTCCAAGCCGGCGCGTCGATCAAGCCCGGCTTCATCGGTCCAGGCGGTGGGTCCGGGCTGCAGGTCTACTATGGAAGCGCGCTGAGCGCGGTGCAGAGCTTGTTCAGCGGGTTGAGCGAACTCGCGAAGAGCCTCGGCGGCGACGCCGATCTCGACGTGGGGTTCTCGGGCCAGACGCTCTCGGTGCGTCAGGGCTTCACGCTGCCGTCGATTCCGCTAGGATTCGGCGAGATCACCCATCTCGGCATCGATCTCGGATTCAGCGCGACGATACCGGGCGACTTGGGCTTCCACGTCGGCATCGGCAGCAAGACCGATCCGTTCCAATGGGTCGTCTCGCCGCTCGCGGGGAACGGAGCGATCGAGCTCGGCGTTCAAGGCGGCGGTCTCGCGGTGTACATCGAGGCTGGTCTCGGCCTCGGGCTTGCGATCGACGTCGTCGTCGCGTCGGGCAGCGCCTCGATCGTCGTCAGCATCAGCCTCGCCGTCGCCACCGGCACGATCACGATCACGCTGATGCTGACCGGCAACGCCGACGTCGACGTGCTCGGCGGCGTCGCGAGCGCATCGCTGACGTTGATGGCCGCGATCTCGGTCAGCTTCCCCGCGGCACTCCCGCCCCCGGACGCGACGCTCGCCGCGCAAGTTTCGGTCGGCATTCACATCAGCATCTGCTGGGTGATCAGCGTCGACTTCGACGGGTCGTGGGGCTTCAGCGAAACGATCGCGCTCACATAAAGGACGAAAACGATGGCAGATCCGCTTCGCCTCGTCATGATGACCTTTCCGCAGCATTGGAACGGGAAGGACACGCTGACGCTCAACGTCATGCTGATCCCGAGCGCCGACCCGCTGGCAGGCCCACTCATCGGGGCGAACCCCGCGACGCCGTCGTTCGTGAAGGGCGCGCCCGCGTTCACGGTATTCGTGAACGAAGGGCTGGCAGCGCTGCCGAACACCCAGGCCGGCGCGCTCACGTTGACGCCGACGGTGACGTCACTCTCCGCCGACCCTCTCGCAACGTTCACGCTGCTGCAGAACGCGGTGACCGCGAGCGGCAAGACGATCGGGCCGCCCGCGACGCAGCCGCCCGTCACGCCGCGCATTCGCAAGGCGCTGCCGCCGTCGTATCTGGCGGCCGGAGGCGGCCCGGCAGACGGCAATCTCACGACGACCGATGACGATTTCGGCTGCGCGGTGCGCGGTCAGAAGACGGTGACGAACCAGCCGCCGCAGATGACGGTCGGCTGGGGCGAGGTCATCTCGTACGCGATGCGCCAGCCGATTCTCGCGACGCAGCTGGGCTTGCGCTACGCGCTTTCGATCACGCTTCCCGCTGCCGACGCCAAGGCATTCGCGCAAGGTGCCTACGTCTTCGTCGCGCTCGCCTCGACGGATCCGTGGGCGCAAGCCGCGACGACGAACCCCGGTGCGATCCGCCTGCACGCGGCGCGCATTCCGCCGCTCGACGCGACGCCGCGATCGGTCTTCGCGGCCGTGGAATTCACGGTCGACAATCCCGGCGGCCCGCCGCAGGACAGTTCGCTCATCGCGGCCGACGTCTACGCCGACGGCTTCGCGAAGCTGGTGCACAGCGCGCAGCCGCAAAACGCCGAAGCCGCGATCGGCGACGGTCTCCTGACTCCCGGCAGCGATCTCGGAATCCAGGTCGGCTGGGACGACCATCAAGTCGTCGCTTGGCACAACGATCAGCTAGCGCTGCTCGCCGCGCGGCGCGGCGGGACGCTGCAAACCGCGCCGCAGACGCCGCTCGGCGTGCTCGGCTATCGCGTCGACGTCGCTGACGTCTCGCCGGCCACGCCCGGCGGCCCGTTCAAGGCGCCGGTATGGGAGTCGCTGGTCAACGTCACGACCGTGCTTCCGTCGTCGCTGGGAACGTTCACCGGCGAGTTGGCGGTCGAGCCTGTTCCGACGCGTCCCGCCGATCCGGCCGGCGGCGACGCGTGGCTGCCGCGGTATTTCGCAACCTGGCGCGGCGGCTCGTTATGCGAGCCCGATCCGGTGCCGCGCGCGCTGACGGCGCGTGCCGCGCCGGAGCCGCCCAAGCGCACTGCGGTCGGCTTGACGACGCTGCTCTCGTACGGCCACACCTACGAGTTCCGGGTGCGGCTCGCCGACCACAGCAGCGGCGGGCCGGTGCTGACCGACGGCGCGATCGAACCCGATCCCGCCGCCGTCGCTTCGCAGACGTTCCAACGGCTGGTGCCACCGAAGCCGCCGCAAGTGCGGGTCGTCGGAGCAAACACGAAGACGCCGGACTCGCTTTTCGTGGGCCGTCCGCTGATCGCGTATCCGGAGGTGCTCTATACGCATCTCGGCGACGATACGGCCGCGCGTGACGCGATCCGCAACGCCCTCGTTACCGTCGCGCTCGATAAGTCGCAGCCGATTGCCGGTCTTCCCGACCCGGACGTCGTGGCGGTCTCGATCGAAGTTGCGGTGCGCCATCCGCTGCACGACGTCGGAACCGCAAGCGGCCCGTTCCTGACGCTCTACACGACGACGCGAACGCTCGCAGCGACGGAGGGTCCGCCGCCGCTGAGCACCGATCCCGGAACGACGGTGCCGCTGGTCTACATCGATGCGCCGTCGATCGTCAACTGGGCGCCGGTGCAGCCGAATTCCGGACCGTTGCTCATCCCGCGCGGACGCGACATCCAAATCACGGTGCGCGGCGTGCTGCGCAGCGATGAGCCCGCGTATTTCGCGCCGCAAGCCGAACAGTCGCTGGCGGCGACGGTCGCGGCGCGGATGGAGCCGACCGCGGAAGACCCGCTGCTCGAACGTGCAGACGCCGAGGAGCCGGTGCGCGGTTTCTTGTTCAGGCGTCCGCCGAATGTCGCGGCGCCATCGCTCGTCGCGCAACTCGCCGACCAGCTCGGGGTGGTCGCGAACGGCGACACGCTTGCGAGCCCGCCCGGACGCCGCATCGTGTTCGGCGCGTCGCGCGCGCTGCGCACCACGATCTCCGCGGACGGCGAGACGTTGACGTTCGGCGCGACCGGCGAGCTCCTGCGCTTGTGGGTGATCGCGGTCGTCGTCGATCTCGAACGCGATTGGACGTGGGACGGTCTCACCGCCGCCGGTCTCACCGTGCTGCGCGGCGTGCCGACCCAATCCGAATCGCAGTGCAGCGCGGTCGGCGCGCTGACGATTCCGCGCGTGCTCGGCAGCGAGGCGACGACCTCGCCGAGTGGGCAAGAGCGTGCGCGTACGCGGCTGATCTTTCTCGACGCCGTCGATCCGCACGAACCGGTCGCGGGCGGCTTCCCGCAATCGTTGCAGCACCGCTGGTTCGTGGTACCGAATCGGACCGCGGCGGGGGCACCGCTTCCGATGCCGTCACCGCAGCCCGTTTTTACGACCCCGCCGCTCCCGCTCACCGGGCCGGAGCTCGCCAACGCTCCGCTCGATCTGCGGCTGCCGATCGCGATTCCGCCGGCGCAGGTGCCCGCGATCGCGTCGGTCGGACTCGCGCTTTCGCCGTACGTTGCCGGTCCGTTGTACGCGTCGACGGAGCCGCGCCGGCGCGCGCTCTGGATCGAGCTGACGGCACCGATCGCGAACGACGTCGGCGACGCGCTGTTCGCGCGTGTCCTCGCGCACGGCGCCGACCCGATTCTGTATAGCGCGCAACCGGCCGTCGTGCCGGATAGCGATCCACCGCTGCCGCTCGATCCGGAACTGGTGCGCATCGTCTTCCCGAATGACACCGACGATCGCGCCGGCATCACCGCGATGACGCAGCTCGAGCGCGCGCACGACTCGCCGTTGCATTTCCTGCTTCCGTTGCCGCCGGGCGTCGACCCGACGGATCCCGAGCTGTTCGGTTTCTACACCTACGAGCTGCGCATCGGTCACGCGGGACCACCGGGCGATCTGCGCTGGTGGTCGACCGCCAACGCGCGCTTCGGCGGCGCGCTGCGCGTCGTCGGCGTTCAGCACCCGGCACCGCCCCTGACCTGCCACGCAGGGCGCATCAACGTGACGATCCCGACGCCGGTGCTCGTCCGGGCGCTGCGCGAAGCCCCGCAAACCCCGTTCCGCTTGGAACCCGCGTTCTCGCCGCTCGCAACCTCCGGCAATCTGCTGTTGGGCACCGACAGCTTCATCGTCGCGACGGCGCCGTACGCGACGCCCGTCCTCAACGGCGTCGCCCTGGTGAGCCCGTTCGAGCGGCCGAAGACGTCGCTGTGGTTCTTCATGTACGCACAAGTCGTGCAAGCGGACGGCGCGACGATGCGGAACATCTTGCTCGCGACGGTGCCGGGCGTGTTCGTGAACCGCGAATTACAAGGAATCCCTCCGGAGGTGCGGCCCTACCTGGAACGGCTGGTTTTGGACTCGGCGCACCGGCGCGATCGCATCGGCCTCGCCGTGTTTCATCAAGCGGAGCTGGCGACGATCTTGGCGTCGGTGCATTTGCCGCCGGCAGCGGGGCTCAGCGTGCTCGCCGTCGAGCTGCTGCCCGGCGGAACCGGCGCCGACGTCGGTCCGCCGCCGGGCCAGCCGGCGGCGGCCGAGATCCGTGCTGCCGTCGCCAACGGCGGTTTCCCGTTCGACCGCATCCTGCGCAGTTCGCCGCTGTCTGCTGTCGCGCCGTTCTGCTGAAGTTCGCTGCCTGAGCGCAGCCTGCTTCGGCAGCCACGCGTCTGGGTGCAACCTACGCCGGCGGTTGCCGTCTCAGAAGGTACGAGGACCTGAGGAGGGCTCGTCGTGCGCATCGCGTCGGTGTTCGGCATCGAAATCAGCATCAGCCTAACCTGGATCTTCGTGTTCGCCTTCGTGGCGTGGTCGCTGGCGGAGCCGACCGGACCGCTGCACCGGACGGATCTCGGGACCGCTGCGCGCATCGTCCTCGGGGTGATCGGCTCGGTGCTGTTCTTTGGGAGCGTGCTCGTCCACGAGCTCGCTCACTCACTGGTCGCCCGCGCGCGCGGGATCCGCGTTCGCGGGATCATGCTGTTCATCTTCGGCGGCGTCTCGATGTTCGAGGACGAGGTCGGCGATGCGCCGGGTGAGGCGTGGATCTCCGGGGTTGGGCCGTTGACGAGCCTCGTCGTCGGCATCGTCTTCTTCGGGTTCGCGCAAGCCCTCGGCCCCGGCTCGACGATCGGCGTCTTGTTCGGCTATCTGGCGTACGTCAACGTCGCGCTCGCCATCTTCAATCTCATCCCGGCCTATCCGCTGGACGGTGGGCGCGTGCTGCACTCGCTCGTGTGGCGCATCAGCGGGAGCCGCGAGCGCGCGACGTCGATCACCGTGCTCACCGGCCGCATATTGGCCAGTGTGATCATCGCCTTCGGTGTGTTCGAGGCGCTCGCGTACAACGTCGGCGCCGGATTGTGGACGACGTTCATCGGCTGGTTCTTGCTCCAAGCCGGCAGCGCCGAGCAGTCGCGGATCGCGATGTCGCGAGCGATGCGAGGTCACGCGGCCGGCGAATTGGCCATCTCGCCGGAATTCGCCATTTCCGCGGACGCGCGCGGGAACGACGCGCTCAAAGCATTCCAGCGCACGGGTCTGCGCGCGTTGCCGGTGATCCTAGGAGAGCGGGTCCTCGGTCTCGTCTCGTACGAGCGGGTGAGCCAACTCGCTGATGACGAGCTCGAGCGGAACTACGTGACGGGGCTGATGACGCACGTCGAGGATCTCGACGAGGTCCCGACGACGACATCCGCCGACGATGCGATCCAACACCTGACGCAGAACAAAGCGCACGCGGTCGCGTTGACGAACCCGCAGGGATTGGCCGTCGGTGTGGTGACGCCGGAATCGGTGATGCGCTGGCTCGGAGCCAAACGCGGTTCTTGAGTTCGAAACGGCCGAACCGCTCCCGAGTCTACTGCTGACGATAGACGAACAGCGTCGTCGACTGGCTTTCGCCGGGAACCGGTCCGCCGGCCGGGACGTACAGCCGATCTCCGATCGTCGCGGCACCCATGCCGTGGCGGCCTGCGGGCAGCGGCGCGAGCGCCGTCCACGCATTCGTGCGCGGATCGTACGCTTCGTCGTTGGCGAACACGCCGGCGCGCTCTTCGCCGCCGATCGCATGGATTCGGTCGTGATACACCGCGACCGCCATACCGCTGCGGCGCGAGGGCATCGGTTCGCACGACGTCCACCGGTCGGACGCGGGATCGTATCGGTCGCAAAACGACGTGTTGTGTGTGTGGTCGTCGATCCGGCCCGCGATCGCGTAGAGCCCTCCGCCGTACGCGACCAGGCCCATGTGGTCTCGGCCGACCGGCAGCGGGGCGGCACGCGCATACGTGTTCGTACTCGGATCGTACACGTCGTGCGTCGCGACGCTGCGCCGATCGTGACCGCCGACGAGATGGATCAGCTCGCCGAGCACCGCGACGGAGATCGAAGCGCGCGCGGTGGGAACGGGCGCGAGCGCGCGCCACCGGTCGGTCGCGGGATCGTAGACGACGGCGTCCGCCGACGGCGCGCCGGTCTCCGCGGTGTATCCGCCGAAGGCATAGAGCCTGCCCTCGAAGCTCGCGATCCCGACGTGATTCATCCCGCGCGGCAGCCGGGCACGCTCGCGCCAGCGCCCACTCTCGACGTCGAGCTCCTCGACGAGCCGCTGATCGCCGTTGCGCGCGAAGCCGCCCACCACGTACAAGCGGGAACCGATCGCCGCCACGGCGACTTCGCTGCGCGCGGTCGGCAGCGGCGGACCGCTCGTCCACCGCCCGGGATCACTTGGCGCGACCATCGCTAGCAGTAGCGCCGCGGCGAGCGCTTTGGGCGCGTGTACGAGCACGTTAGTCGCGGCCGCCGTTCAGCGCGGCGAGCTGCGCTTCCATCGCGGCCGGCTCAGTCGCCGGAAGACGGCACGCTCCGCGTTCGCACACGTACGCGGTCGCCCGGCCCGAGAGCGCGATCTTGCCGCCGGCGATCGGAGCGAGTCGCGCCAGCGCGTCGAGCTCCGCACCCTCGGCGCCGCCGAGCAGCGCGCGGTTCGGTATGAACGTCCGCCGCAGCGGATCGACGAACGCCGCCGGAGCGCGTTGCCCCGACGGCCAGATGAGGACGACCTCCGGCGGCGCGTCGGTGAAGTAGTCGAGTGCGAGCAGCATCTCGTGCAGCGCCGCGGGTTGTTCGCCCATCGTCGGTGCGTACGCGCGCAGCGCCCGCTCCGCAATCCGGCGCCAGCCGTCGTCACCGGTGATCGTGTGCAGACGGAGCACGTTGAGAAGGGCCACCGATCCGCCGGCCGGTTCGGCGCCATCCTGATTCGGCTTCTCGCGCGCGAGCAGCTTCTCGTGATCGGCTGCGGTGCGGAACCAGCCGCCCTGCTCGTCGTCGCCAAAGAGGCTCTCGGTTCGTTCGGCGAGCGTCAACGCTTCGGCGAGCCGGCGGTGATAGAACGTCGCCTCGTAGAGATCGAGCAGGCCCGCGACGAAGAACGCGTCGTCCTCGAGGAAGCCGGGGCCGGATACCTGCCCGTCCTTCCAGCTACGATGCAAACGGCCGTCCGTGCCCAGCGCGGCGATGACGAAGTCCGCGGCGCGCGCCGCAGCCGCGACGTAGCGCGGCTCCGCGAGGACGCGCCCGCCGACGGCCAGCGCCGATATCATCAACCCGTTCCAGGACGTGAGGATCTTCTCGTCGCGCAGCGGATGCGGCCGTGCCTCGCGCGCGGCGCGCAGAATCTCGCGCGCGCTCGCGAGCGCCTCCCACTCGCGCTCGTCCGGATGCGGGACGAACAAGACGTTCTTCCGTTCGAAATTCCCGTGCGGCGTCACGCCGTAGAAACGTATGAACCGTTCCGCCTGCGCGCCGAGCAGCCCGCGAATCTCGTCCTCGCGCCACACGAAGAATGTGCCTTCCTCGCCCTCGGAATCGGCGTCGGTCGCCGAGAAGAATCCGCCGGCGGGCGCGGTCATCTCACGCAGCACGTAGTCGAGCGTCGAGCGCAGCACGCGAGCGAAATCGGATCGCTTGGTGACTTGCCACGCCTCGGCGTACGCGAGCGCGAGCAGCGCGTTGTCGTAGAGCATCTTCTCGAAATGCGGAACGAGCCAGCGCTCGTCCGTGGAGTACCGGTGAAAACCGCCGCCGAGCTGATCGTGCATCCCGCCCGCGGCCATCATCTCCAGGGTATGCTCCGCCATCGCGAGCGACGCGACGTCGCCCGTGCGCCGATGGTGCCGCAGCAGCAGCCGCACGGGGAAGCTCGATGGAAACTTCGGCGCTCCGCGGATGCCGCCGTCGACGTCGTCGTACGCACGCTCGTAGTAGCTCGCCGCCGCATCGAGCACGTCGGTGCCGGGCAGCACCTCACCGCTCGCAACGCCGGCCATCGCGGAGCGGACCGTGGCCGTGATCGACTGCGCCGCATCGGCGACGCGCTGCGGATCGGCACGGTAGATCTCGGCGAGGTCGCGCAGGATCGAGAGGAACCCGCGTCCAACGCCGCGATCGCCGTCACGCGCCGGGAAATACGTGCCGGCGAAGAACGGCCGGCGGTCGGCGTCGAGCCACACGCTCATCGGCCAGCCGCCTTGACCCCGCAGCGCTTGGAGCGCCGTCATGTACACGGTGTCGACGTCGGGACGCTCTTCGCGGTCGACCTTGATCGCGACGTAGTGCTCGTTCAAGAAACGCGCGACCTCGAGGTCCTCGAACGACTCCTCCTCCATCACGTGACACCAATGGCACGTCGAGTAACCGATCGAAAGAAAGATCGGCTTCCTGCGCCGCCGCGCTTCGTCGAACGCCTCATCGCTCCAGGGATACCAGTTCACGGGGTTGTGCGCGTGCTGACGCAGGTAGGGGCTCGTCTCGAGGATCAGCCGGTTCGTGAAATGCGGGACGTCGCCGTCGCGATGGCGCGTACGGGGTGCGTCGCCGCTCATCGTCGCGCGCCCAGGAGCAGCACCCTCGGTGGAACCAGCCACATCAGTTCGCCTTTGAGCTCCGGGGCGTCGGACAGATCCACGCGGGCAAGACTTCCCTTTTTGACATCGATGGCGGCTCCGCCGATCAGACCGCCGATCGTTGCGCTGAGCGACGGCTCGTGTCCCACGAGCATCAGGGCACTCGCGCCGGGGTTGGCGCGAAGAACGTTCGCAAGCCGTTCGAGGCCGAAATGCGCGCCGAGCCGTTCGTCCTCGACCAGCATGTCTCGAACGTTCAGTGCGTCGGCCACGATCGCGGCGGTTTGCTGCGCGCGAACGAGCGGACTCGTGACGATGCGCTCGACACCCAGGTCCAGGCGCTTGATCGCCTCGGCCTCGAGCGCCATGCGCTGACGGCCTTCGTCGGTCAGCGGTCGATCGAAGTCGTCGCCGCGCCACGCGTCGGCGTCGGCAGCCTGGCCGTGACGAAGAAAGTAGAGATTTCGATTAGCCATCAGTCGAACGTTCTCCGGTGGGCTCCACTTTGCGCAGGAACGGCGTGAGGAGATCGATCGGCAGCGGGAACACGATCGTCGAGTTGTGCTCGCTCGCCACCTCGGTCAGGGCCTGCAGGAAGCGCAACTGCAGTGCCATCGGTTGCGTTGAGATCTTCTCGGCAGCGAGCACGAGCTTTTCCGCGGCTTGATACTCGCCCTCGGCGTTGATGATTTTCGCGCGCCGTTCCCGCTCCATCTCGGCCTGCCTCGCCATCACGCGTTTCATCGTTTCCGGCAAGACGACGTCGCGCACCTCGACCAACGCCACCTTGATGCCCCACGGTTCCGTGCCCTCGTCGATCACGTGTTGAAGCTGGAGGTTGATGCGATCGCGCTGGCTGAGGAGCTCGTCCAGCTCATGCTGCCCGAGAACGCTGCGCAGCGTCGTTTGCGCGAGCAGGAACGTCGCCTTTGCGAAGTTCTCGACCTTTACGATCGCGTTTTCCGGATCGACGACGCGGAAGTACACGACCGCGTCGACCGTGACGGAAACGTTGTCGCGCGTCATCATCTCCTGACGAGGCACGTCCAGCGTGACGACGCGCAGGTCGATCCGGATCATCCGATCCACGATCGGGATCAGGAAGATGACGCCGGGCCCCTTGGCGCGGAGCAGCCGGCCGAGGCGGAAGACGATGCCCCGCTCGTATTCGCGCGTGATCTTCACGGCCGACGACAACAACGCGACGAGCGCGATGACGACGACGGCGGAAACGACGATCGCTGCGGTCATTCGATCTTCCTCTGAGGGCCGTTCTCCGCCGCGTGCACGTTCAGCCGCAGTCCGGTGAGACCCACCACGCGGACCGGCTGCCCCGCCGGGATGACGCCGCCGGCCGTCTGGGCTTTCCACAGTTCGCCCCCGAGAAACACCGTACCGTTCGGAGCGAGTTCGCTCCGCGTCACCCCGACGGCACCGACCAACCCCTCGCGCCCCGTCACGACCCTCCGCGCCTGAGCGCGGACGCCGGCGCCGATCGCAACGATGAAGAATGCAGCCGTCAAGACGGAGACCGTCACAATGAGGGTGAGGGAGATACGCAGGAACGGTGCGTGCTGCTCGGTGAGCAGCAGCGATCCGAAGACGAACGAAGCGATCCCGCCGGCGGTGAGGACGCCGTGGCTCGGGACCTTGATGTCGGCGATGAACAAGATCAGCGAGAATCCGATGAACAGCAGCCCGGCGACGTTCACCGCGATCACGGCAAACGAGACGAACGCAAGAATGAGCGCGAGCCCGCCTATCACTCCGGGAAACACCGAGCCGGGATTGCTCAGCTCGAAGATGATCCCGTAGATCGCGATCGTCATGAGAATGAAGCCTACGTTCGGATCGCCCAGGAGCGACAAGAATTGCTCTGTCGTGTCCATCGGGATATCGACGAGTTGGGCATTCGCCGTCGCCAGGCGTCGCGTGCCGACCGCCGTCCGGACCGTCCTTCCGTCGATCTTCGCGAGCAGCTCGCGAGGGCTGGCTGCGATGAGGTCGATGACGTGCAGGCGCAGCGCCTCTTGCGCGGTGATCGATTCGCTCAGCCGTACGGCGCGCTCCGCCCACGCGGCGTTTCGCCCGCGGTGCGCAGCGATTCCGCGAATGTCCGCGACCGCGTCGTTGGTGAGTTTCGTCATCTCCGTCTTGTCGACTCCGCCGCCCGTCCCGAGTCCCACCGGATGAGCCGCCCCGAGATGGGTCGCGGGAGCCATCGCGGCAATGTTGGCCGCATACACGACGAAGACGCCGGCAGACGCGGCGCGTGCTCCGTTCGGATACACGTACACGACGACCGGCATCGACGAATTGAGCATTGCCTTCGTGATGTCGCCCATCGACTTCAGCAAACCGCCGGGCGTGTCGATCACCACGACGAGTGCCTGCGCGTCGCCCCGTATCGCCTGGCCGAGACCCCGGATCACGTAGCGCGCCGTCGCGGGACCGACGACGCCGTCGAGCCGGACGACGTCCACCACCGGCGCCGCGCTCCTCGGAGGCGGGGCAGCCGCGGTTGCGGCACCTCCCGGCGCCGCCCATGCGATACAGACGATCGTCGCGGCGGCGGCGATGAGCGAGAGAGCGTCGGCCAGGTGGATGTGCGACGGCGACATGGCGGGCCTTTCCGAGGGACGACACCGTTCATCGCACACGGGTCGCCTTCGGCAGCGCTGCGTAGCCGCGAATGCGCCGGGCCGTACCGATCACCGCGCACGAGAGCGGATCTTCGGCGACGATCGTTGCGATGCCGGTCAAGTCGCCGATGAGCAGATCGAGGCCGCGCAAGAGCGCGCCGCCGCCGGTGAGCATGATACCGCGGGCGGCGATGTCGGCCGCCAGTTCGGGCGGCGTTTGCTCGAGCACGGACTTGACGGCGTCGAGAATCGCACTGACCTGCTCGGCGAGCACCCCACGGATCTCCGCGCTGGTAATTCGCACGCCCTTCGGGAGACCGCTGACCATATCGCGTCCGCGGATCTCCATCGCCAGCTCGCGTTCCAGTCGGCGGACCGAGCCGATCGTGATCTTGATCTCCTCGGCGGTGCGCTCACCGATGGTGAGATTGTAGCCTTGGCGGATGTGCCGAAGGATCGTCTCATCGAGCGCGTTTCCCGCGACGCGGATGGAACGCCCGACGACGATACCGCCAAGTGCGATCACGGCGACGTCGGTGGTTCCTCCGCCGATGTCGACGACCATGCTCCCCACGGGCTCGTCCACCGGCAGTCCGGCACCGATCGCCGCAGCGAGGGGTTGCGCAATCAACTCCACGTCCCGAGCGCCGGCGAGCTTGGCCGCATCCTGGACGGCGCGCTCTTCTACGCTGGTGATCTCGGCCGGAATGCAGATCAGGACCGACGGTTTGGGTTCGAACAGGCGCGCGATCGGCGCATGCGTGTGCGTCGCCTTCTTGATGAAGTAACTGAGCATCGCCGCCGTGACGTCGAAGTCCGCGATCACCCCGTCGCGCATCGGGCGGACTGCACGAATGTGACGCGGCGTCCGGCCGAGCATCTCGCGGGCTTCCTCGCCGATGGCGAGCGTGCGCTTCGTTCTTTCATCTTGCGCGACCACGGAGGGCTCGCGCACGAGGATGCCCTCGCCTTTGATGTAGACGAGGACGTTAGCCGTCCCGAGGTCGATCGCGAGCTCCACGTCAATCCCTGTAACGAACGATAGTCGGGAACCACCGGAAGCGCAACGGGCTGCGCTTTAAAACGAGGGACCCCTCGCTTCCGTAGCCAACGTGGGCGGCTCGCTTCGTTTCGATTTCGGGGGTGTTCGATGAGTGACGCTGATCGTTCCGTGTCGGTCGCAATCGTCGGCGGAGGATGCGCCGGAGCGTACTCCGCGCTACGGCTGCAAGGGTCGGGACGCAAGAGCGTCGCGCTGTTCGAGTACAGCGACCGTATCGGCGGAAGGCTGTACACGCGGCAGCTGCCGGGGATGCCGCACGTGAACGCCGAGGTCGGCGGGATGCGCTTCATTCCGTGGTCGGAGAAGGACCCCGGCGGACACAAGATGGTCACCCATATGGTCGAGGAGCTGCGGCTCAAGCGGCGGCCGTTCCCGATGGGGAACAGCGATCCGAAGATCGGCCAAAGCGCCAACTACGTTTTCCTGCGCCGCAAGCATCTGCTCTACGGCGAGTTGAGCGACTCGACGAGGGTTCCGTACGACGTGAACTGGTCGGAGCTGAACATGAATCCCGACCGGTTGCAGCGCTGGGCATACGAATTCATCGTGCCGGAGGCGATCAAGCGCGATCTCTCGCTCGACGAGCTCTTCCGCGTCACGGTGTTCGGCAAACCGCTCTACAAATACGGCCTCTGGGATCTGCTCTATCTGCTGCTCAGCAGCGAAGCGTACGCGTTCATGCTGGACGCCGGCGGCTACGACACCAACGTCGCGAACGCGAGTGCGGTCTCGGCGCTCCCGAGCGATGACTTCACGGCCGAGACCGTCTACGAGACGCTCGTGAACGGATACGACCAGCTGCCGATTCAAGGCGTGCGCCGTTTCGCGGACGACGGCGGCGAGGTCTACATGCAGCATCGTCTGCGCTCGATCGTGCAGCACGGCAAAGGCGTGCGCCTGACGTTCGAGCGAACGCTGCCCAAAGAGCTCGACGACGTGCGGCGCACGATCGAGGACACCGGCACGCTCGTCACGGTCGACGCGGAGCACGTCATCCTCGCGATGCCGCGGCGATCGCTCGAGCTGCTCGACTGGGCGCCGCTCAAAGACGCGAAGGTCGACGCGCTGGTCAACTCCGTCATCAAGCAGGTCGCGTTCAAGCTGTTCCTGGGCTACGAGAACCCGTGGTGGCAGGCGCTGGGGCTGCAAGCCGGCCGCGCGATCACCGACATGCCGCTGCGCCAGGTCTACTACATGGGCAGCGAGCAGGACGCGGTCGGCGGCGAACCGGGCGTCACCAACTCGCTGCTGATGGCGTCCTATAACGATCTGCGGTCGGTCCCGTTCTGGAAAGCGTTCGAAAACGACGAGCCGTTCAAGGGATTCGTCCCCGAGCCGGAGCGCCGGCGCGGATACACCGGAACCGGCGCCAACGTACCGCATCAGCACCAGCCCGCGACCACCGGGATGGTGAACATGGCGCAGCTGCTCGTGCAGGAGATCCACGGAATGCGCACGCTGCCGGCCCCGTACACCGCCGCGTATCACGATTGGAGCGAAGACCCCTTCGGCGCGGGCTGGCACGCGTGGAAGGCCGGCATCGACTATCGCGCGACGATGAAGGGGATTCGGCATCCCGCCGACGCGTGGCCGGTCTACGTGTGCGGCGAAGCGTACTCGGTGAACCAGGGCTGGGTCGAGGGTGCCTACCAGACCGCGGAGCGGATGCTGCAAGAACACTTCGGCCTGACCGCGCCGAAGTGGCTCGGCGACTACCCGCTGGGACCGTGACGATGAGCGCATCGACACGAGAGTTCACCGTCTCCGACTACTTGGCGCAACGGCTCAGAGAGCTCGGCGTCGAGCACCTGTTCACCGTGCCCGGCGACTACGTCACGCCGTTTCTCGACCGCATCCTCGCCAAGAAGTCGCTCGAGGTCATCCCGGCGCCCAACGAGCAGATCGCCGGCTACGCGGCCGACGGCTACGCGCGCGTCCGCGGGATCGGAGCGTTCGCCGTTACGTACGGCGTCGGTTCGTTCAGCGCGCTCAACGCGGTCGCGGGCTCGTACGTCGAGCACTTGCCGGTGGTCGTCATCAACGGCAGCCCCTCGGCGAAGAACCGCGAGCAGGCGCGGCTGCAAGGCGTGCTCTTCCACCACTCGACCGGCGCGTTCGGTGCCGACCGCGACGTCTACGCCAACGTCACCACGGAAGCGCGGATCGTCTTCGACCCCGAGCAGGCGCCGGCCATCATCGACGCTGCGCTCGTCGCGGCGATCTCGCGCTCGCGGCCGGTCTACATCGAAGTGCTCAAAGACGTATGGGACGCGCCGTGCGCGCGGCCCGCCGGCACGCTGGAGCGCGCGGTGTTCTTCTGTGACAAGCGCGCGTTGGCGGAGGCGGTCGAAGAAGCCGCGGGACGTCTGCGCAGGGCGAAGCGCCCGATCGTCTGGACCGACGTCCTCGTCGCGCGCTATCACCTGACCGGCGCGTTCGAGCGGTTCGTGCGCGAGACGGGTCTGTCGTATACGACCTCGATTCTCGGCAAGTCGCTGCTCTCCGAAGACACGCCGGGGTTCGTCGGCACGTACGACGGTCCGTCGGCGGATCCGGACACGGTGGGCGCGGTCGAAGGAGCCGACTGCATCCTCGGACTCGGCGTCATCGTTACCGACGACTACCTCAACATCGTCAACACCGACTTCTCGCGCATGATCCTGGCCGGTGCGAGCAGCGTGCGAATCGCCTACCACACCTACGACAACGTCCCGCTGGAATCGTTCCTCCCGGCGCTGCACGCGCGGCTCGCACGCGACGGTGCGGTGGCAAGACACCGCACCGCAAACCGCACGAAGGCCGGACGGTCCGGCCTGCAAGATCCGATCACGTTCGAGGGCTTCTTCTTCGACCGGCTGCAGCGCTTCATCGGCGAGGACATGGTGCTGATTCCCGACGAGAGCAACTCGATGTACGTCGCGGGGTCGCTGCACGTCGCGGCACAGCACGGATTCTACTCGCAGGCCGCGTGGGGCTCGATCGGCTACGCCACCGCAGGCGCATTGGGCATCGGCTGCGCCGCGCCGCACAAGCGCGCGATCGTGTTCGCAGGCGACGGCGGTTTCCAGCAGATCGCGCAAGTTCTCGCGCCGATGGCGCGGCTGCGGCAGCCGGCGGTCGTGTTCCTGATGAACAACGACATCTACGGGATCGAACAGGCGTTGATCGACCTAAACTTCTTCGACAAAGGCACGCCCGCGCCGGCCTACAACGTGCTCGACGCGTGGAACTACGTCGAGCTTGCGCGCGCCTTCGGCGTGCACGCCGAAGAAGTGCGGACCTTCGGTGAGCTCGACGAGGTGCTCGAACGGCTGAAGCACACGCGTGCAACGACGTTCGTGCGGGTTGTCATCCCCTCGCGCGATCTGCCGTGGCAGATTCGAGCGCTCGCGGCACCGCCCGTTCCGCCGCCGCCCACCGGCGCGAAGGCCGCCGCAACGCACGCACGGCGCGAAGGCGGCCCGCGTCTGTTCGCGCTCGCGTCGATCCCCGAAACGAGCCCCGACGGAGGGTGAAAATCGAGCGCTCGGAGGGATCCTGCAACGTCCTCGGCAGGATTGGGGTCCTGATGATATGATGAGAAGTTCTGATACTCGTTCCCGTGCCGCCATCGAAGCAGGCACCTTTCGCGCCCGCTTCGATGAAATGAAGTTTCTCCATAAGGCCAAGCGGAACGAGTACCAGTTCACTCTCGATAACGGACAGACGATCTCGTTAGGCATCGTGAACCTGCGCGAGCCCGCGGAGAAGGCCAGCCTCGAAGGGGCCGGCCCTCGCGATGTGTGCGAAATCACCATAGAGCTCGCGAAGACCGGGCCCACCCTGGTCGGCTTCAAGCCGCTGTAAGCGGCCGGCCAACGACTGAAGCTGTGACGCGCTCCCCGTAAGCGATCGTCAGAGCCGAACGGCGAGCCCGCCGTAAATGCCCTGACCGCTGTAGCGGTTGAGCCCTGCGTAGTAACGACCGACGAGATCGACGTGCGGAGCGACGCGCGTCCCGGCGAGCACGTCGTACAACGCTCCGGTCCGCAACGGTTCGTTGAGACGGCCGGCTCCGAGCCCTGCGCCGATGTAACTGCCGCCCGGGACATGGAGTACTTCTTCCGCCGTCGCGGCGAATCGTCCGCCGCCGGCTCGCAACGGAAGCGCGAGGCTGGCTTGTGGGCGAAGTACGGGAAGGGACACGCCGACGCCGTGCAGCGTCACGATGCCGGTTCCCGCAGCACGCCCATCCGTCGTTGCCATGTAGCCGGCGGAGAGATCGAGTTGCGGGATGCTCTGTGCGAGGGCGACGGCCGGCACACTCAAGAGCGCGGTGAGGAAGGTGGAGGCGAAGATCGCGCGTTTCATCGGTGGAACTCTACCACATCCCATCCGCTATGACACGCTCGCCGAGCGACATCGCCGACCGAACCTTTGCGCCGTCGCACGATGGCAGTGACGAACGCGAGATTACGGAACGCGTGTCACTGACGATGCGAACACGGACGCGTAGTCGACTGCGCAGAGCCGTTCGCTCAGCTTCCAGAGCCGATCGCGCGCGACGACGTCGTAGACTTGGGGCGCAGCGCGATCCTCCTGCAGAACATCGTAGTACCGGCCGGAGATCCCCTCCAGCGCTGGATCCCTGGCGAGCCGAAGCGTCGCAGTGACGCCCGTTTCAAGCGTGCTCATCGTGTAGCCGAAGCTTTCGAACACCATCTTGGTCGGCATCAGCGACGCCGGGTGCAAGACGTTCGCCGTGACGTTGCCGATGCGGTGCGCACGAAGCTCGCCGGCCAAAGCGAACGTGAAATTGATGAGAGCGAGCTTGCTCTGACCGTAGGCACGGCGGCCATCGTAATGCTTCTCCAGCATGACGTCATCGAAGTCCACCGGAGCCTGGCCGGCCGAGGCGACGTTTACGATGCGAGCCGACGACGAAGCGCGAAGCGCCGGCAAGACGAGCGCGGTGAGAAGAAACGGTGCGAGATAGTTGACCGCGAAACGCATCTCGTGACCGTCGGCGCTCACCCGGCGCGGACTCCCAGCCGGCCCCGAACCTATGCCTGCGTTATTGATCAACACGTCGATCCACGGATAGTCCGTCGCCAGGTTGCGGCCGAATTCGCGAACCTGCTCGAGCGACGCGAAGTCGGCGACGTACCCGAAGACGCGCGCTTCGGGGCTCTCGGCGACGATCTCGGCGAGCGTGTCCTGCACGCGTTCTGGATCGCGACCGTGGACGATCGTCGTCGCGCCGTCTCGCGCGACCTCGCGGGCCATCGCGCGGCCGATTCCGTCGGTCGCGCCGGTGATCGCGATGATCCGATTCGGTTCCTTGTTCATACCGTGTGAAAGCCTCCGTCGACTTCGATGACACTGCCGGTCACGTAGCGGTTTTCAATCAAGAACTTGACCGCGTGCGCGACCTCCTGCGCTTCCCCCACGCGACCGAGCGGGACGCTTGCGGAGTAGCCCGCGAAGACCTCCTCGCGCGCGGTTTGCGGCAGGGCGGACCACCAGGGTGTGTCGATGATCCCCGGCGAGATCGCGTTGACGCGACGCGGTGCGAGTTCGCGGGCGAGGATCGGGACCATCGTCTCGAGGGCGCCGTTGATCGCCGCGAGACCCGCCGTTCCGCGCATCGCAGCTCGAGCCGAGGCCGCGGTGATCAACGTGATCGACGCTGCCGGCGCGAGCGCTTCGAGCGCACCGCGCAGCGTCGCGAGATGAACCCAGAACTTCGCTTCGAATCCCTCGCGCAGATCCTCGAGCGCAAGCGACGCGAACGGTCCGCCGCCTTTGCCGCCCGAAGCGGCAATCACCAGATGATCGATCGGTCGGTGTTCGAGCAAGAGGATTCGCATCGCGGCGCTGTCTGCTGCGTCGGCTTGCGACGCGACCAGGCTTCCTCGGCCGGAAGCCGCCCGTACTGCGCGTTCCAGATCGGCAAGCTTCGTGCGATCTCTGCCGGTTGCGAGAACCGTGTATCCGGCTTCGCAGAGCGTCTCGACGGCCGCGCGGCCGATTCCCGACGTGCCGCCGACGACGGCGACACGGCGGTTGTGGATGTCGTTCATACGTGAGAGGATATGCCGTATGTTCGCCCTGTGCCGCACCTTCCGAGTCCTGGTATCCGGAGTGCGCGGATGAGCGTAAAGGACCTCGTCTCCGGGGACGCGCGGCGCGAGCTCGCGCACTTCTTGGTCACCCGGCGCGCCGCTCTCTCGCCGGACGACGTCGGCTTGGTGAGCGGGCGTCGCCGCCGCGTCCCCGGGCTGCGTCGCGAGGAGGTGGCCGTGCTGGCCGGCGTGAGCGAGACCTGGTACGCGCGGCTCGAACAGGGGCAGCCGATCAACGTGTCTGCCGCGCTGTTGAAGAGCATCGCCGGCGCGCTGCGGCTTGACGACCACGAACGCAACTATTTCTTCATCTTGGCCGGAGCGGCACCAGGCGCGGGCTGGCACAACGAGGCAGCTCTTCCGTCGACACTTCGCGACGTGCTCGACGCGTTGCGGTTCGCTCCGGCAGTCGTGTATGGTCCGCGTTGGGACGTGCTGATGTGGAATCGCGCGTACGCGGCCGTGTTCGGTGATCTCGAGCACGCAAGCGAACTCGAACGCAACGTCCTGCACCAGATTTTACTCCAGCCGAGTCGACGCCGGCTCTTCCCCGAATGGGAGCCGATCGCGCGCCGGGTCGTCGAGCAATTCCGCGTCAGCGCTGCGCGCAAGGCCGGCGATCCGGCATTTGCCGAGCTGATCGCGTATCTCCACGAGCGCAGCTCCGAGTTCCGCGCGTGGTGGGCCGAGCATCATGTGTGGCAGCAACCCGAAGGCGAGAAGCACGTCAACCACCCGGTCGCCGGCCGCCTCGTCCTCGGCCACACCTCGTTCACGCTCCCCGACTCCCCCGAGACTCTCGTCGTAACGTATACGGCTCGCCCCGGAACCGCGAGCGAGCGCGCCTTACACACACTTCTCGGGTAGCACCAAGGCCTCGCGCTAAGCAGCGCCGCCCGGAGTGCGTTCGAGAACCGCTTCGATCGCCGCCGCCGCAGCCAGGAGACCGGCATCGCAACCATGCGCGGCGACGAGCTGCAGCGAGAGTGCCGCGGGCCGCGTCCCGGGAATCGGGATCGAGATCGCCGGCGCTCCGAAATACGACCACGGGCCGAACGGTGAGCCGTCGCCCGTCGTCTCGCGCGAGGGCGCGGCATCTGCGCACGGGACGATGACCGCGTCGTAGCCGGCGAGGAACGCGTCGATGCGCGGCCGCGCCGCTTCCCGACGTGCGAGCGCGCAGGCGTACTCGTCGCGCTCGATCGCCGCACCGCGCCGCAGGATCAGCGCGAGCTCGGGCGGCAGCTCACCGGCGAGCAGCGGCGCGAGCACCGCGTAGGCTTCGAACGCGTTCACGAGGTGCGCGTCCTCGAGCGACGCCGAGACCTCGGCCGGCAGGGCCCGCGGCTCACCGGCGATGCCGTGGTCCCGCAAGACATCGAGCGCGCGCCGGACCCACTCCCGCGCCCGCGGCGCGCCTTCCGCCGACCAAACCGCCTCCGTGACCGCGAGCCGGAGGGCGCCGCGAGGCTGCACGCGTTCAAGGGCGGGAATGGCGCAGCGAGCAACGCGCTCGGCGGTCGCGACGTCGGTCGCGATAATTCCCACGTGATCGAGCGACGGAGCGAACGCCGCCACGCCCGTCGTCGGGATGCGGCCGTACGACGGCTTGAAACCGACGACGCCGCAATAGGCAGCCGGCCGCAGAACCGACCCGATGGTCTGCGTCCCCAGCGCGAACGGCACGTGTCCGGCCGCGACCGCCGCCGCGCTGCCGGCGCTCGAACCGCCCGGCGTACGCGCCGCGTCGAGCGGATTGAAGGTCGGCGCCGGATCGCGGTGCGCGCAAGCGGTCGTGTGGGTCTTCCCGACCGGCACGGCGCCTGCGGCCCGCAGCGTGGCAACGCACCACGCATCGAGCTCGCTCACGCGCGGCGCGCGGGCCAGTCCGCACGCGATCGGCATCCCGGCGACGTCGATGATGTCCTTGACGCCGAACGGCATTCCGGCCAGCGGCCCACCCGCCGCCGGAGCATCGCCGGCAGCCGCGTCGACGAACGTCCACGCCTGCAGCCGGTCGCCGTCCGCGCCGATGCGCGTCAACGCCTCGGCCACGCTCGGGCGGGCAGCGAGGATCACTTCGCCGCGGTCGCTTTGCGTGCGAACTGCGGGTCGATCGCGGCCGCGTAGGTGACCGTATCCGGCTTGATGTTGCCGATCGCCACTTGCAGCGCGAGAGCGCTCGCGAATGCCGCCGGCTCGATCATCGCACTCTTCGGGTACACGTCGTCGTGGAACATACGTTTGACTGAGGCGCGCACGATCTCGGGCGAGAGCTGCGGGAACTCCGCGACCGCCACCTCGGTCGCCCCGGCTTGATCCGTGTGCATGTAGCGAATCGACTCCTCGAGACCGTCGACGAACGCCTGCACCAGGTGCGGCTTGGTCTGGATCGTTTCGTCGGTTGCGTCGATGGTGGAGAACGCGTACCCGCCCGGGACGGCTTTGGCGAACTCGTAGAGGACGCGGCAGCCTTGCGCGAGCGCTTGTTCGACGTACGGCTCGTAAACGGCGGCCGCGTCGACCTTTCCGGCGATCAGCGGCGCGATCTCGGTTCCGATGAGGACGTCCTGTTCCGTAGCCTTCACATGCTGCTTGCCCAGGATGTCGCGCAGCAGGTACGTACTGGTCGAGGGCGCGATCGCCGTCGAGATCGTCTTGCCGGCCAGATCGGCGATGCTTTTGATGGGCGCGTCCTTCTTCACGACGATCCAGACCGGAACGCCGTTGACGACTTCGGCGACGTTCCGGAGCTTGGCACCCTTGAGATTCGCCAGCACCGCCGTCATGGGGTCTTGCAGCGAGAACGTCGCGCTGCCTTGGATCACGCTCGCCACCCCGTTCGCGCCGCCGCCCGCGGTCGTTTTGGTGACGTCCAGCCCGTGCTTCTTGAAAAATCCCTTGTCGATCCCGACATAGAGCGGAAGATACTGCACCGATTGAAAGGCCTGCGCGACCGTCACCGCTTCGGTCTTTTGCTGAGCGGCGACCGGTGCGCTCAGCACGGCGGTGCTCGCCACGGCGAGAGCGGCAAGTCGGAAACCGAGGTTCACGTTCGGCCTTTCACGAGAAGGCGCTCACAGCGCGCCAGGAGTGCGTACATGATGGCGGCGACAGTCGAAAGCTCGAGAATCCCCAGCCATACGGTGTTGAGATCGAAGAGATTTCCCGCGACGAAGACGGCGTGGCCGACTCCGCGTTGCGATGAGATGAACTCGCCGACGACCGCGCCGACCAGCGCGAACCCGACGTTGATGCGCATTGCGGCGAACATGAACGGCATGGCGCTCGGCAGCAGCAGCTTGCGGAAGATCTGCCAGCGCGACGCGCCGATCGAGCGCAGGAGCGTGACCAAATCGGCGTCGACTTCCCGCGTCGCTCCGTACGCGGCGAGAAACGCGACCACCAGCGTCGACACGAAGGCGAGCACGATCTTCGACTCCGTTCCGGCGCCCAGCCAGATGATGATGAGCGGACCGAGCGCGATCTTCGGCACGGCGTTGAACGCGACGGCTGCCGGCTCCACCACTCTGGCGACGAATCGCGAGTACCACAGCATCAGTCCGGCGACGCTGCCGAGCAGCGTTCCGAGCACGAATCCCGTCACCGTTTCGTACACCGTCGCGGTGGTGTCGACCGCCATCGAACCGTCGGCGAAGGTGCGGCGGGCCGCCGCGACGATGCCGGCCGGCGTGCCGAAGAGCTGGCCGTTGACGAGGTGAGCGTCGGCCCCGAACTGCCAGAGGGCGATCACCACCGCCGCGATCGTGACTTGCACGGCCGGAACCGCTGCGTGGCGCAGCCACGGCGAACCGGTGACGGCCTGCCGCGGAAGCGCCGCGCGCAGCCGCTTGGCGTCGGTCGTCATGCAGCTCCGGGCAGCGTCACTTCGAGCTGCTCCCAAATCGCTTTGTGGTAGCGCCGGAACTCGGGCGCCTCACGCGCGGTCGCCGGCGTGTGCGTGCCCTCGACCGTCAGCTCGATCTGCACGTCGAGCTTCACCGACGCCGGCTTTCCGCCGAGCACGACGACGCGGTCCGAGATCGAAACCGCTTCGTCGATGTCGTGCGTGACCAAGATCGCGGTGCAGCCGCGTTCGTGGATGATCCGCCGCACGTCGGCCTCGAGCATGAGCCGGGTCTGATAGTCGAGCGCCGAGAACGGCTCGTCGAGCAGCACGATCTCCGGTTCGAGGACCATCGTGCGGATCAGCGCCGCGCGCTGACGCATTCCGCCCGAGAGAGCGCCGGGATAGAGCCCTTCGCTGCCGGCCAAGCCGTAGCGCTCGAGCAGTTCGCCACCGCGGCGGCGCGCTTCGCGCACGGGAACGCCGCGAATCTCCAGGCCGAGCGTCACGTTCTCCAGCGTCGTCCGCCACGGCATGAGCAGATCTTTCTGCAGCATGTACGCAACGCGCGCGCTCGGCCCGTCGACCGGCACGCCGCCGATAGCGACGGTACCGCTCTGCGGCGCGGCCAAGCCCGCGATGACGTTGAAGAGGGTGGTCTTGCCCGAACCGCTCGGCCCGACGATGCTCACGAACTCGCCGCGCTCGATCGCAAGCGAGCATTCAGCGAGCACGCGATGGAGCGAACCGTCGGCCCTGCGGAACGATTGCGAAATACCGGACAGCTCCAAATGGGGCATGGACGCGATTGTATCCCAAATACCGGTTCGGGTCGGATGTGCAAATGGCTAACCCGTACGCGACGGCTCGCCCCATCCGTGGACTGCCGTCGCCCGTTCCACGGCGTTCAGCCGGAGCCGCGGCCGCTCCGCGGATGGATGCGGCGTGGCCGATCGACTAGGACCGTTGCCGCCGCTGCTGCTCGCGCTCCACGGTCGTGACGGGCCTGGTCGACGCCTTTCTCGCTGGCCCAGTGTGCCGCGGTGGAGCTGCTGATCGTGTTGTTGGCGCTCGCGATGGGGCTGCAGAATGCGGTCGTCCGCGCGCTCGCCGTTCCCGATCTGCTGACGACCGTGCTCACGATGACGCTCACCGGTCTCGCCGCCGAACCGAGGCGGGTGGCAGCGGAGCGAACACCGGACGACGGATCCTCGCGACGTGGGTGATTACACAACGCCTCTCACGCGTCGGTCGCGACGCGCCGTGGGCGGTGATGGGCGGGTCGCGCTAGCGCGCGCTCCTCCGCGCCGCCGTTTTGTTTCCGGTCGTCGTGCGCGCGGCGGTTTTCTTGCGCGTCGCCGCGGCTGCACGCGCACTCTTCTTGCGGTCGGCGGTCGTGCGGCCGGTGCTGGGGCGGCTGCCGAGCTCGTGCCAATCGGCTTCGGAAAGGTCGACGTCGTAGTACTTCGCAGCCTTCTTGATATTCGCGAAGGCGAGCGCGCGCTCGTCGTCCGTGACGCCGGTGAGTTGATCGAAGCGCGCGACGGCGTTGCGCACGTGCCTGGCGTCGGTCAGCGGCTCCTTCCGTTCGTGCGGGAAAGCGTACACGGTGTCGGGGAGGTCGCTGCGCCGCGTCAGCGTTCCGTGCTTTTCATGGGGTTTCCACGTCGCTCGCATGCCGTGTGTATACCCGCGCTGTGCGTCGCTGCGCAGCCGAAGGCCCCCCTGCTCAGCGGTACCATGAGACGATCGTGTACCGCTCGCCGTGCGTCACCGGAGTCACCTCGTGCGTCGTCTCGGCGGGAAACGCGACGAGCGTCCCCGGCTCGGCATCCAATTCGAACCGCCGGTACGGCTCCGCGTACGTCCCATGCACGAGCAACGCGCCGCCGCCGTACGATCCGGCCTCGGGCTCGGCGGCTTTGCGGCTCAGCAAGATGACGATCGAGACTTTGCGGAACCGGGAGTCATCGAAGATCAGGGGCGTGTTGCCGTCCTGGTGGGCGACGAAGTAGTCACCGGTGACGTAGCGCAGGAACTGCGGCGGCTCGCACTCCGCCAGGGCTCCGCCGAAATGCTGCTCGACGGCGGCCTTGCCCTCGAGCAGCAAACGGACAACGCGGTCGCTCGTGCGAGCTGAGACGGTCAGGCGCGTCGTCTTGCGCACCAGCGAATCGATCGCTCCCGCAGGGTCCTTGCCGTAGACCGTCGCCGAACCGCCGCCCGCCGCGCGCATCTCCGCCGCGATCTCTTTGCGCGCCGCCGTGTCGAGAAAATCGATGATGCGAAGCGGTCCGATCATGCGGTACCGAGCTTCCGGCTGCCTACCGCAATGTCTTGCGCTTGCCGCTAGCAAGCGCTGCGTCGCGAACGATTCTACCGCATTGAACTCGATGCTTAACCTGAACTTGATCCCTCGAATTGCCGAACGAGGACAACGGAGGCTCTTCAGCGCTCCGGCAGTCGAGTACGCTCATGTATTCGAGTGCTCGCGCATTGAGGCGACGACCATGGTGCTCGAACGCGATACCTTCGTCGCTTTCTCGGACGCGCTCTTCGAGCGGAACCCACTTCCGATGTGGGTCTACGACCCGCAGACGCTTCGCTTCCTGAGCGTCAACGACGCAGCGGTCGGCGTATACGGCTACTCGCGCGAAGAGTTCCTTGCGATGACGCTCCTGGACATTCGGCCTGTTGCCACGACCGGCGGCTGGCACCACACTCGCCGCGATGGGACTATCATCAACGTCGAAGTCGCGAACTCGTACCGCATCCCGTACGGCGGCGGCACCGCGATCGTGGCAATCGTCTTCGACGTCACCGAACGGAACCAGCGCTTCCTCGGCCTCGAAGCCCATCGCGCCGTCGTTCAGGAGGCCCACGAACTCGGACGACTCGGTACGTTCATCCTCGACGTTCGCGAAGGGACGCTCAAGCTCGGCGGCACGCTCGTCCGTGCGTACGGCCGTTCGGAGATGCCCGTGTCGGAGGCGGCCAGCGAGGTCGCGCGTGTGTGGCACCCGGACGATTCCAACGAAGCCCGCCGCCTTCTCGAGTCGCTGGAGCGTTTCGAGTGCTACGACGGCGAATTTCGCATGCACGTCGACGGCGAAGCGCGCTGGTTCCACGGCCGCACGAACGTCATGCACGCGGCCGATGCAACCGTCACCGGCATCATCGGAATCGCCGTCGACGTCACCGACCGCAAACACGAGGCCGAGCGCTTGCGCGCGATCGCGTTCAGCGACGCTGCCACGGGACTTCCCAACCGCGCTGCGCTGCTCGAGGACACCGCAACCCGCGACGGCGTCGCGGCGCTCGTTCTCGTGCGGGTGAGGTCGGTCGCCGAGACGTCGCAGCGCTGCGATCAGGCTCGCGCGCGAGCCGCGCAAACGATCGCCGCCATGCTGCGGAAGCTCGCCCCCGATGCGCGGCTCTTTCGCTTCAGCGAGGAAACCTTCGCTTTCGCCACGCCGCGTACGGAACGGCTTCGCGTCCCGCTGCCGCTCGCTCGGCGGATCGTCGCTGCGTTCGAGCGGCCGCTCTCGGTCGGCGACGACGAGTTCGTCGTGATCCCGACGATCGGGATCGCGGTTTCCGACGGATCCGACGGCGATCTGGCGGAACTGTCGCGTCGCGCCGAAGCCGCGCTCCACGAAGCGGCGCGCAGCGACAATGCGATCGCGGTGTATACAGCCGAGATGACCGAAGCGCACGACCGCCGTGCGACGATCGAACGCAACTTGCGGCACGCGGTCGTGGAACGTCGGATCGGCGTCGTCTACCAACCCATCGTCTCGCTCCGTTCCGGCCGATTCACCGGCGTGGAAGCGCTGATGCGCTGGGATTGCCCCGGAATCGGGTCCGTACCGCCGTCCGAATTCATCGAGGTCGCGGAAGAGAGCGGCGTCATCGTGCGGCTGGGGGACTGGATCCTGCGCGAGGCGTGCCGGCAGATGCGGTCCTGGCAGCTCGACGGCAACGGACATCTTCGCATCGCGGTCAACGTCGCCGCGCGCCAGGTTCAGCAGCGCGAATTCTTCCGCAGCGTGATGACGGCGTGCGAAGCCGTCGGTCTGGCGCCCTCCGACCTGGAGCTGGAATTGACGGAACGAGCCGTGATGCAGCCGGGCGGACTCGCTCTACGCAACATGGAGGCGCTCCGCCGCGCCGGCGTTCGCATCTCCGTCGACGACTTCGGCACGGGATACAGCGCGCTGAGCTACCTCGCCACGCTCCCGCTCGACGCGATCAAGCTCGACCGCTCGCTCGTGAGCGCGATCGCCGGCGATTCGTTTCATGCCGAGATCGCCTCGAGCGTCATCGCGCTCGCACACCGCCGAGGTTTGAGCGTCGTCGGCGAAGGCGTCGAAACCGCTGCGCAGCAGGACGGCTTGCGCGGGATGGGATGCGACGAGGCGCAGGGCTACCTCTTTAGCCGTCCGGTCGAAGCGAACGATCTGGCCTCACTCCTGCGCCTTCAGGGCAACCCCCCGCGCCACTCCTAGAAAGCGCTTCGTAATTCAGCCCCTTCTCTGACCGAAGGTTCCGTGGGCGGGACCGTCGGAAGCCGTATCGTCATGTCATCGGCTGCCGACGCTTCGCAAAAATTCGATCCCGCTCGCGCGGGCGAGTACGAGACGCAGAGCCGGATCGCGCTTGCAGGCTACGAAGCCTGCCACGAGCTCGCGGCATGTATGCTGGCCGCCGCGCTGGGAACAGGAACTGCCAAGGAGATTCTGGTGGCGGGCGCAGGCGGCGGCGCACAGGAGATCGTGACGACCGGGCCCACGCAGCTTGGATGGCGCTTTACGGTGGTCGACCCGTCCGAGCCGATGATGGATCTCACCATCGCACGGCTCGAGCAAAGCGGTCTCACCGCGCGAACCGACGTGCACGTCGGCTATGTCGAAGACCTTCCGCTCGACCGGCGCTTTGACGCGGCAACGCTGATCGGTGTACTTCATCATCTGCCGGGTGACGATGCGAAGCGCGGCATCCTTCGATCGATTGCGTCGCGTATGAAGCCCGGTGCTCCGCTAGTACTGGCGGGAAATCGTTACGCTTATGCCAGTCAACCGCTTCTCCTTGCTGCGTGGGGCGAGCGCTGGCGGATGCACGGAGCGACGCCCGCCGAGATCAGTGCCAAGCTCGGCAAGATCGTTCAGGGAGCCGATCCCCCACACTCTGAAGCGGCGGTCGCTGCGCTCCTCGGGGACGCCGGCTTCGAGCCGCCGACGCAGTTCTTCTCGAGTCTCTTCTGGTCGGCATGGCTCGCACGCCGCTGCAGCTGACGCAGCTCACGTTCGCACGGCCGCACGAGCCAGAGCGTGCCGGCGCCCTGCGCATGCGGACGGAACCCGAACGTTCGCAACAGCCGCAGCGCCGGTGCGTTGGAGCTGTCGCACGACGCGAGCAGCGACAACCCGGAGCCGCGCGTCTGTTCGAGCAGCCCCCGCACCAGCGCGCTGCCGATGCCGCGCCGTCGAAACTGCGTGCTCACGATGATCCCGAACTCGACGTCGCGCTCGGAGTACACGGCGTCGACGACGCCGACGATACGCCCCTCGATACGCGCGGAGAACGCCGCCCGATTCGCGTCGCGCGCAATACGCTCGAGCAGCCAATCGACGGTGCTGCCTCCCGGCAGCTGCGACGCTTTTCTACAGCGACGGCATTCACGTCGTCGGGGTCGACCGCGTCGCCGCGGAGGCGTCGGTAACCAAGCGTACGCTGTACCGGCACTATCGTTCGAAGGACGAATTGATCGCCGCCGCGCTGCAAGCGGCGCCGCCGATGACGTTCCCGCGCGAGGGTTCCGCGCGCGAGCGGATCGTCGGCGCGTTCGAGATGCTGGAAGGCTTCCTGTCCGGGACGCACTATCGGGGCTGCCCGTTCATCATCTACGCAGCGGAGCTCACCGATCCCAAACATCCCGCGCGGACGCCAGAGATCCTTTCGGAGCAACTCGACGTGCTCTTCGACGGGGGCCTCGCGAGCGGCGCGAAGCGCGGCGAACTCAAGCCCGTTCGGGCCGCGTGCGCCGCAGCCCGGATCCTGCTCGAGGACGCGACGTCACAGGCTCCCAGATCGGTCCGGCGAAATTCGTCGCAGCGATGAGTCGGGTTCACGACATGGGTGGGCAGCATGGGTTCGGACCGCTGGCGATCGAGAGCGACGAGCCTCCGTTTCACCATGAATGGGAGGCACGCGTGTTTGCGCTCAACCGCCTCCTGCTGCGCTCCGGCCGCTATACGCTCGACGAATTTCGCGCCGCCGTCGAGGCGATGCCGCCGGCCGACTATCTCGCCGCGTCGTACTACGAGCGCTGGCTGCATGCGATCGAGACGCTGGTGCGGGAGAAAGGTGTGCTGGATGTTCGCCCCGGGTGATCGGGTGCGCACGCGGATCGCGAACCCGGCCGGCCACACGCGGCTTCCGCGCTATCTGTCAGGGCGCGCGGGCCGCATCGACGCCGTCCTGGGGACGTTGCCCTATCCGGATCGCCGTGCCGCGGGGATCGTCTCCGCGGTCGAGACGGCCTACACCGTGCGGTTCGAAAATGCCGACGTCTGGGGGCCCGACGGCGAGCCGGGCGGCTGCATTTGCGCGGATCTGTTCGAATCGTACTTGGAACCGCGAGAGTGACGCGATGAGCCACGTACACGAAGAGCCGCACGCGAGTGCGCACGAGAGTTCGGCCGGTGCCGCGAACCGCGTGAAGTCGCTGGTCGCCGCGCTCGAAGCCGCGAGCGTGCTGACCGAACGCCAACTCGACGAGGCGATCGAGTCATTCCTCGCGCACGCGCAGCCGGCGAACGGCGCGCGGATCGTCGCGCGCGCGTGGGTCGACCCGGGATTCCGCGAGCGATTGCTCGCCGACGGCAACGCGGCCGCCGCCGAGCTCGGCATCGACCTTGCGCATTGGGCGCCGGTACGGCTGCGCGTCGTCGCGAACGGTCCGGGCCGGCACAATCTGATCGTCTGCACGCTGTGCTCGTGCTATCCGCTGGCGCTGCTCGGTCCGTCGCCGACGTGGTACAAGAGCGAGGCGTATCGCTCGCAAGCCGTGCGCGATCCGCGCGGCATCCTGGCCGAGTTCGGGACGCACGTGGGTGCCGACGTCGAGATCACGGTGTGGGACAGCACGGCCGAGGTGCGGTATCTCGTCCTTCCCGAACGTCCGGCCGGAACGGAGTTGCTGAGCGAGGCCGAGCTGGAAGCGTTGGTCACGCGCAACGGTCTCATCGGCACCGCGCTCGTCTAAGCGCTACGAGGTCGCCGACGCTGCAGGACGTTCGCCGAGCTCGCCCTTCGCGAACATTTCGCGCAGGCTGCGCTTCGAGATCTTTCCGGTCGCCGTATGCGGCAGCTCATCGACGAAGACGACGTCGTCCGGCATCCACCATTTTGCAATCTTGCCGTCGAGAAAGGCCAGGATCTCGTCGCGCTCGAGCAGCACGCCCGCTTTCGGCACGATCACCAAGAGCGGCCGCTCCGACCAGGTGGGATGCGGGACGCCGACCGCGGCGGCCTCGACCACGCCGGGGTACGCGACGGCCGCATTCTCGAGATCGACCGAGCTGATCCACTCGCCGCCGGACTTGATCACGTCTTTCGAGCGGTCGCGAATCGTCACGTATCCTTGCGGATCGACCGACGCGATGTCACCGGTACGCAGCCAGCCGTCGTCCGTGATTCCCGCGCTGGTCGCGCCGGCGTCGTTGTAGTATCCGGCGGCGATCCACGGACCGCGAATCAAGAGCTCGCCTTGCGCGCTGCCGTCCATCGGCAGCACGTTCGCGTCGTCGTCGACGAGCAGCATCTCGACGCCGAAGATGCAGCGCCCCGCGCGCGTCTTGTAGTCGATGCGCTGCGGCATCACGTCGTGTTCGCGGCGCGGCATACCGGTCGTGCAGACGGGACTCGACTCGGTCATCCCCCACGCGTTGAGGAACGTGATCCCGAACTCTTCTTCGAATGCGGCGATCAGGGAACGCGGCGGAGCGGACCCGCCGCAGCACAGCGCTTCGACCGTACTCAGGCGCAGCCCGTTCGAGCGCAAGTAGTCCAGCATCCGCAGCCAGATGGTCGGGACACCGCACGTCATCGTCACCTGCTCGCGCTCGAGCGAGTCGTACAGCTGCGCGGGGTCGAGGTGCGGGTCGCACAGCACGAACTTCGCGCCGACCATCGCCGCGACGTACGGCAGTCCCCACGCGTTCGCGTGAAACATCGGCACGACCGGAAGGATCGCGTCGAACGTCCGCCGGCTCACGCTGAGCGCGGCGGTCGCGGCGAAGGTATGGAGCAGCGTCGAGCGGTGCGAGTAGAGGACGCCCTTGGGATTGCCGGTGGTGCCGGAGGTGTAGCAGAGCGACGAAGCATGCCGTTCGTCGAACACCGGCCACTCGATCTCCTCCGGCAGCCCGCGGATCAGTGCTTCATACGCGATCGCGTTCGGCAAACTCGTCGCCGGCGCGTCCTCTTCGGTGAGGATGACGTAGCCCTCGACCCGCGGCAGATTCGGCGCGAGCACTTCGAGGATCGGCACGAGATCGACGTCGACGAAGACGTACCGGTCCGCGGCATGGTTGACGATGTATTCGAGCTGCTGGGCGAACAGCCGCGGGTTGACGGTGTGCAGCACCGCGCCGATCCCCGAGACGCCGAAGTACAGCTCGAAATGCCGGTACGAATTCCAGGCGAAGGTCGCGATGCGGTCACCGCTCGCGACGCCGAGCCGCCGCTGCAGCGCGTTGGCGAGCTGAGCGCTGCGCGCGCGCGCATCGCGATACGTGTAGCGATGGTCGGAACGGCCGGTACGGTGGGTGACGATCTCCCGGTCGCCGTGCCAGCGCGCCGCGTGGTCGATCAGCGAGCCGACCAGCAGCGGCGTATCCATCATCAGTCCCTGCAGCATAGCCATCCGGCACCGTCCTTCGCGTTCGGGTGTCGATCGGCGGGTTCACAGCGTTCGCGCGAGGACCTGCCGCACGATCTCGCTACAGTCTCACCGTTCGGCTAGGCGGAATACGACTGACGGCCGGGGTCGCCGCCGACCGGGAGCGCTATTTGGCAGCGGCCCTTTCCGGCGCGTTTCGCCGCGTACATGGCGCGATCGACCGCGGAGAGCACCGCCTGCATGTCGTCGCCGCGTCGCAGCTCCACGACGCCGATGCTCGCCGTCACGCGCGGCGCCTTCACCAGCGTGGCGGCCGCGATCGTGATGCGGCCGATGAGACGGGTGCCGAGCGCCATCCCCATCCGCGCGTCGACGTGCAGCAGCACCGCGAACTCATCACCGCCCAGGCGCGCGATGAGCGACCCCGCCGGCACGGAGTCACGCATCGCCGCCGCGACGGCGATGAGCACCGCGTCGCCCCGCTGATGCCCACACGTGTCGTTGACGGCCTTGAAACCGTCGAGATCCAGCAAGAGGACCGTTCCGCGCGCTTCGGCCGCCAGACGTTCGGCGAGGACGCGATGGAAGCTGGTGCGATTCTGCAGGCCGGTGAGCGGATCGCGTTCGGCCTGCTCGCGCAGCGCGTCTTCGCGGCGGCGCCGCTCGGTCACGTCGAGCAGGTGGAGCATGACGTCGCCCGAGGCGCCGCGCATGATGACGCCGCTGACTTCGCACCAGCGTTCGACCGCGCCGGCCATGCGCATCTCGACCGTGAACGAGCGGTCCTGGCCGTCGACGATCGCGCGCAGCGAGCGCGCCAGCGCGGGCCGCGCGTCGGGCTCGACCAAGTCGAGAACGGATCCGTCCGCCGCTCCGGCGAGTTTCGCGAAGGCCGCGTTGCTCCGCAAGATGGTGCCGTCAACGATGACGCTGCACATCCCGATCGGACTCTCGTCGAACATGATGCGTACGGTATGGCCCGTACTCGAGGGCGCTTCCACTTGTCTTCAAAGTATCGTTCGCCGACCGGCCGAGGTGGGGAACTTTCCCCAATCTTGACACACAGTTGAGCGACGTCTCGCCGGAGAACCGGGACGGGATGGACCAAGACGCACCGCCCACCGCCGATGGCTTTTCCTCGCTCGGGCTCGACCCGGCCCTGGTGGGCGCGCTCACGTCGCTGGGCTACGAGGAGCCGACGGCGATCCAGCGCGAGGCGATCCCGCCCCTGCTGGCGGGCCGCGACGTGCTGGGCCAGGCGGCGACCGGCACGGGAAAGACCGCGGCGTTCGCCCTCCCCCTGCTCCATCGAATCGGCAGAGCCCCGGCCGAGCCGCGCGCGATCCGCGCGCTGATCCTGGTCCCCACCCGCGAGCTGGCGATGCAGGTCGCGGAGGCCGTGCACCGCTACGGCCGGGCGCTGGACGTGCGGGTGCTGCCGATCTACGGCGGTCAGTCGCTGCAGCAGCAGCTCCGTGCGCTCCAGCGCGGCGTCGACGTGGTGGTCGCGACCCCGGGCCGCGCGCTCGATCACCTCGGCCGCGGAACGCTCAACTTGGGCTCCGTCGCCGCGGTCGTGCTCGACGAAGCCGACGAGATGCTGGACATGGGCTTCGCGGAAGAGCTCGAGGCGATCCTCGCCGCGCTGCCGGACGAACGGCAGACCGCGCTGTTCTCGGCGACGATGCCGCGCCGCATCCTCGAGATCGCGAAACGCCATCTGCGCGACGCGGTCCGCGTCACCATCGCGAGCGAGAAGGTCGCCGCCGGCGAGGCGCCGCGGGTTCGCGAGATCGCGTACGTCGTGCAGCGCCGCCACAAGCCGGCCGCACTGGCGCGCGTCCTCGACATGGAAGCGCCGACGTCGGTCATCGTCTTCTGCCGCACGCGTATCGAAGTCGACGAGCTTACCGAAACGCTGGGCGGACGCGGCTACGGCGCGGAAGCGCTCCACGGCGGCCTCTCGCAGGAGCAGCGCGATCGCGTCCTGCGCCGCTTCCGTGACGGTGCATCCGACATTCTGGTCGCGACCGACGTCGCGGCACGCGGGCTCGACATCGAACACGTCTCGCACGTCGTGAACTTCGACGTTCCGTCGTCCCCCGACGCGTACGTGCATCGCATCGGACGCACCGGCCGTGCCGGCCGCGAGGGCGTCGCGATCACGTTCGCCGAAGCGCGCGAGCACCGGCTGCTCCGCAACATCGAACAGCACACCAAGCGGAAGATCTCGATCGAATCGGTACCGACCGTGCACGATCTGCGCGCCCGCCGCTTGGAACTCACCCGCGCGGCGCTGGAAGAAGCGCTGGCGAGCGGCGGCCTCGAGCCGTTTCGGCGCGTCGTCGAGTCGCTGGCCGAAGAGCACGACGTCCTCGACCTTGCCGCCGCCGCCGTGAAGCTCGCCGACGCGGCGCGCGATGGCGCGGACGACGAGGAAGAGATTCCGGCGATCGCCGCCCCGCCGCCGCCGCGCGCGCTACCGGCACGCCCCGCACGCTTCGAGCGCCCCCCCGCGGCGATGCCGCGGCCGCCGAACGGTGACGTCGTGCGCATCTATATCGGGGTCGGACGCAGCGCCGGCGTTCGTCCCGCCGACCTCGTCGGCGCGATTGCCAACGAAGCGCGCATCAGCTCGCGCGACATCGGCGCGATCGACGTCGCCGACCGCTTCTCGCTGGTCGAAGTGCCGGCTGCGGGCGCGACCGCGATCATCACCGCCCTGCGCGGCGCCACGATCCGCGGCAAAAAGCCGACCGTCAGGCTCGACCGCGGCAAGTAGCCCACCTTCGCCCCGTGACGAGGACCGATGAGCCCTAGTCCCGTACAGGCTTTCCCCGTACGCTGGCGCGATGACCGGCGATCGTGTTCCAGGGCCGACGGGACGCTCGGCGCGTACGAGCAGGGCTGCGAGCGCCGCGCTCGTCGCAGTGGTTCTCATGAGCGCTCCGGCCACGCTGCGTGCGCAGCCGCCGGAGGTCGGGTGGCCAAACTACGGCGGCTCGTACGCGAACACGCGCCGCAGCGAACTCACGCAAGTCACCGCGCGCAACGTCGCATCGCTGCGGCTTGCCTGGAGTTACGCGGCCGGCGTCTACGGACCGTTCGAAACCTCGCCGGTCGTCGTCGGCGACACGCTCTACTGCACGACCGGGCTGACGAACATGGTCATCGCGCTCGACGCAACGAGCGGCGTGCTCCGCTGGCGTTTCGCGCCGAAGGTCGGCCCCGCGCCGTACGTCATGCAGGTCAACCGCGGCGTCGCGGTCAGCGGCGGGCGGGTCTTCGTCGCGACGCTCGACGACCGGCTGATCGCGCTTGACGCGCGCCGCGGCACGCAGCTCTGGGATGTGCGCATCGGCGATCCGCGCGCGGGGATGACCGAGACGATGGCGCCGCTGGCGTGGAACGGGATGGTCTTCATCGGCAGTTCGGGCGGCGAGTACGGGATCCGCGGCTCGTTCTCCGCGTACTCCCAGGCCGACGGGCATCCGGTGTGGCGCTGGTGGACCGTCTCGCCGGGGTGGGAAGGTCGCTACGTGCGCGCCGTCAACGGCTACTCGTTGCACCGCGACCTCGCACGCGAGCGCGCCGCGACCGTTCGGTATCGCGACGCGTGGCAGCATGGCGGCGGGCCGATCTGGATGACCCCAGCGCTCAGCGCGTCGACCGAACTACAACGGCGACACGCGCCCCGGCGACAATCTCTACACCGACGCGATCGTCGCGCTCGACGCGCGCGGCGGCAGGATGCGCTGGTACTACCAACAGACAACCCACGACCGCTGGAACTATGACGTGGCGAGTCCGCCGCTGCTCTTCGATGCGCTCGACGCGCACGGGCGACACGTTCCCGCCGTCGGCGAGGCCGGGAAGACCGGCTGGCTGTACGTCCTCGATCGCCGCAACGGTGCGCTGCTCCGCCTTTCGCGGCCGTTCATTCCGCAAACGCACCTATACGCCGCGCCCTCGCCGCACGGGATCCTCGTGCAACCCGGCGAGGGCGGTGGCGCGATCGGCCCGGCCGCGTACGATCCGGCGTTGCGCGCCGTCTTCGTCGCGGGGAACGTCGCACACGAGCTCCTGCGGGAGGATGCGGTCCCGCCATGGCCCGGTGGAAGCGCCGAATGGCAGAGCGGGAGCCAGAATTGGGTGAGTCGCGGCTACGCGCTCGTCTCACGGATCTGCTCTCGGTCGCCGACCTCGTCTTCGCCGGCGAGGAGGGGACCGGTGCGTTCGACGCATTCGACGCGCACAGCGGGAAGCTGCTCTGGCAAACGGTTCCGTGGACGACCCCGACCGCGGACGATTGGCTGCGGGCGCGCGTTTCGCGGGCATGGCTCACCGGCGCTCGCGCCGCCGATCGCCTACGCCGTCGGCGACCGCGAGTACGTCGTCATCGGCGCCGACCTCGCGTACTCGACGCTCCACCCCAACGGTGGCGACACGCTCTACGCGTTCGCGCTGCCGCCCGGCCGCGCCAAATGAGAGCGTCGTCCCCGTCAGCGACAGACGACGAGCCGCTCGAGAAGCCTCGTCGTCATCGCACGCCGTTCGATCCGGAAGAGCTCGAACGCTGCCCAGCGTGACGTCACTCCGTGCGGCGCGTGCCCGCGCAGCATCTCCTCGTATCGCCATGCGAGCCCCGCGCGCCCGTCGCTGACGACTACCGGTCTCAGCTGGACGTCCTTCTGCATTCGCGGCTGGTCGACGAGCGACGCCGGGCGCGTCAAGAGAAACGCGCTCGAGCCGGCGACGTCGATGACGGTGCCGCGGCAGCGCCGGTTCCGATCGGATCGCAGCAGGAGCAACCGTGCGTCGCCGCGGAGCCCGTTCGCCAAAACCACTTCGGGAAACGTCTGCTCCTCCGCGACGAGGAGCGGGCGCGCACGCGCGTTGATCGTATCGACGATCGGAAAGACGCCCGCATCGTACCAGGTATCCCACCAGTACGGCGCACCTGCGACCCGCGCCGACGACGCCGCCGAGGTACCCAGGAGCAGGCCGCCGGCAGCCAATGCTGCCAATCGGTGAACCCGGCTTCTCCGGATCCCCGCCACCGCATACGCGAGCGCACCGGCGACGACGAGCTCGAGCGCGATCAACAGCGCCGTCTCGTAGCGTGCGAGGAGCACCAGCGCCAGGTGCCAACGAAGATCGACCAGCATGAGGACGCCGACCGTCGGGAGCGAGAGCGTCGCGAGAAAGAGGAGCGCCCGGCGGCCATTCGCGGTGCGCAAGAGGACGGCGATCGCGCATGCGACGATTGCCAAGATCGGAACCGTGAACCACCCGAGCGCGACCGTCCAGAAGTCGAGAGCGAAGAACGGCAAGCAGAGGTTGAATGCCCACTTCGGCAGCACGAACGTCGCGAAATCGTAGCCGGCGTTCGTCGGTAGGCGTCCGGCGATCTCGCCGCGGTGGGAGAGCGCGACGAGCAGCCACGGAAACCACAGTGCCAGGACGGGAAGCGCCGCAAGGAGATACGATCGCACGGCCGGCAGAGCGTTGCGGCGATCCAGGATGACCCAGACCGCGTGACCGGCCGCGACGGCGGCGAAGAGCGTGTAGTCGTAGAGTCCGATCAAGAGCGCGACGGCATAGACCGCCCAGTCCGGTGGCGCGCGGGATCGCGACGCACGCAGCAGCGCTGCCGACGACGCCGCAATCGCGAGCATCAGCAGGCTGTAGCCGCGCGCTTCACGGGCGTATGCGACGGCGAACGGCGAGACCGCGAACAGGGCCGCGGCGGTCGCCGCTGCGATATACGAGCGGAACAGCTCGCAGGCGAGCCACGCGACGGCGGGAATCGCGAGGATCCCAATGACGGCCGCGAGCATCCGCACGGCGAGCGGCGAGCTCCCCACGAGCCGCTCCCACCACCACGTCAGCACGAAGTCGAGCGGCGGCCATTGCGGCTCCTCGCGCGCAAGCGTCTGAACGATCGCGGGAACGCCGCGAGCGGAAGGCGTGAGGAAGTGCGCGCGCCATGACGCGACGGCGTGCTCGCGATCGTCGAACGACGACGTCAGTTCGCGGTCGGAGATACCCGCGACGCGCAACGCCGTCCAGACCTCGTCATCGAACACCACTTGGCGGTCGAGGTGGCAGACGCGGAGCGCGACACCCGTCAACGTCAGCACGATCAGCGCGAGCAACGCGAGCCGGATCGTCGCCTGCGCGGACGACCGCGAGGGCGGAGTGTTGATCGAGCCGCGTTTGCTGCTCAGAGTGCACTCTTCTCGTCAGAGCGTGCGAGCGAGCCGACCGATTGTTTGAGGAACGAGCAGGCGGGACGGACGCTGGTTCGCGCACCATCTTTGTTCGCTTCCGGCACGGCCCGCCCCCCGGAAACAGCGCCTCGTACGGAATGAGCCGCTCCGCCGGCACGGCGGAGAACTACGCATACGCGATCAGCACGACAAACGTCTACGTCGCGACCTCGGCGACGCCGGCGAGCGTCTATACTGACGAAGGCGCCTTGCTGCGCGACATCGTCCTTGATGCGCCGAACGCTACAGACGGCTCACCGGTCATCGCGGTACGATACGTTCGACGCGCTGCGACGAAGACGACGGTTTGTCGCCCCGTAACTGGAGAGTATGCCATGCCGAACGAAATCACCGAACGCATCGCCCAACGTCTTCGATCGGAACTCGAGAAATTGGATGCCCTAAGCGGCGAAGATATCGATGCCGTGATCGCTGCCTTCACGGTGTTCGAGTCGTCGTCGCCGCACACGGGTCACGTCCAGTACCGACTGGTGCACGTTCGCCCTGAAATCGAGCGGCGATCGGATATCGAGAGCGCCATTTCGCGGGCAATCCACGCCGCCGGGTACTATATCGCGGGCGAAGAGTAGGTCCGCGACGGATGCAGGAGCTCTGGCCGACGCCCGTCGATCAGGCCGGCGCCCCGTCCAGCAGCTGCGCGACTTCGAGCGCAATCGCGTCGAGCCCGGTCGGCAGCCGGTGGTGGGTCTGCGCTTCGGTCACGTCGCCGTGTCCGGCGGTGAGCATCACTTCCGTCCCGGTGATCGCCTCGACCCGGACCCAGCGGTCGCCGCGCCGCCAGATCGGGTCGGAGCGATCGGTCCATTCCTGGCGCAGACCGTCGCGCTGCGCGAGATGCGTCGGAACGAGTTCCCGCAGGCTGGCGTAGACGTCGCGCATTCTCATAAGGGGTGATCCGCCGAAACTCGGGGGAAGCCCCCTTCGCTAGGCGGCCCGGGTAATGCTGGTGACGCGGACCGTCTGGCGTGCGCCGATGCGGCCGCCCGGCTGGCCGACAAAGACGCCGGAGGTCGGCGCCACGTCTTCGTAGTCGCGGCCGACCGCGACCACCAAGTAGCGCCAGCCGGTGCGCGCTCCGGTCGTCGGGTCGAAGGAGTGGACGTGCGCGCTATCGCGGCCGTTCGGAATCAGGAACTCCACCCAGGCGTGGGTCGCGCCTTCGCCGAGCAGGTGGCCCGAGACGTAGCGGGCGGTCAGGCCGCAGGCGCGGGCAAGCGCGATGACCACGTGCGCGTAGTCCTGGCAGACGCCGCGCCGCATGCGAAACGCGACCGACGCCGTCGTGAAGATGTCGGTCACGGCCTTCGTGTAGATCATCTCGGCGTGCACGAAGCGCACGATCGCCTCGGCCAGCTCGGCTGGATCGCGATGCTGCGCGCGGAGGCCGGCGGCTGCGTCGGCGAGCGCATCGTCGACCCGGATCAGCCGGCGGCGTCCGTGCAGCGCGCGGTCTCCGAGTGCGTGCGCCGCCAGCACGTGCGGCCCCAAACGCGCATCGCGCACGACGGTCGAACGCAGGACGAAGGCGATGCTCTCTTCGACGTACGGCACGTCCAACGCGAGGATCTCGTTGCCGAACGGATCGGGGCCGAGTCGCGCCGGGACGCACGGTGTCACGAGCAGCTCGTGCCAGACGCGGCGCTGATCGCCGTGGGTGACGCGCGGCGAGATCACCAGGCGGTGCCGCAAATCGCGAATCGGCGCCGGGTAGTCGTAGCGAATCGTCTGGTCGATCCGGTACTCGGCCGCGACGACCGTCGACCAATCGACGGCCTCGTGGTCGATGAACCGCTCTTCGCTCATGATTCAACCCTATCGGCGCGCACGATCATCTCATGCAGCGTCACCGCACCGTACGTCGTCACCATCGCGACGTCCAGCGCGTCGCGACCGCGGCCGATCACCACCCGGCCGCGCCGGCGCTGATTGTTCCGCGCGTCGAAAGCCCACCATTCGCCGCCCAGATACGCCTCGAACCAGGCACAGAAGTCCATCGGGGAGACGACCGGGACGTCGATGTCCGGGATGTAGCCGAACACGTAGCGGGCCGGGACGTTCATCGCGCGGCAGAAGGCGGCCGCAAGGTGCGCGAAGTCGCGGCAGACGCCGGCCGCGTTCTCGAAGACGTCGACCGCGGTCGTCGTCGGCGTGCTCGACCCGTAGCCGAACCGGACGTGGCCGTGGACGAAATCGCAGATCGCCTGCACGCGTCCCCAGCCCGGCTCGGTGGCGCCGAACAGTTCCCAGGCGCGATCGGCCAACAGATCGGAGAGGCAGTAGCGGCTGGGCATGGTGTAGAGCAGCGCGTCGTCCGGCAGCGCGTCGACCGGCATCTGGCGCGCATTCGGCTCGAAGGCATCGAGTTCGCCCGACACCTCGACCGTCGCGGCGTACTGGAACCGCAATCGTCCCGGCGGCAGGTTCAGCCGCCGGCAGAGGTTCCCGTAGCCGTCGACGTAGTCGTGAAAGGGCACGGCCGGTTCCGACGTCCAGCGTTCGGCGAGCACGCGCTGCACGTCGGTCGAAAACGGACGCACGAGCACGATGGCGGGGGTGATAGCCTCCGTCCCGTAGTCGAACTCACAGCCGACGTCGACCTTCATGCGCGCTGCGCTCGTTCCCGGTTGCGGCGCGCGCCCATTTCGCCAAATGGCCCGCCGCTCACGCGCTGGTGAGCGCCTCGTGCATCGCCGCCCAGTCGTCGAGATCGTTCAGCGCGACGGCGCGCGTGTACGACGGGTCGCCGAGCGCGAAGCGCGCGGTGCGCTCCGCCAACATCGGCTCGGGAAGGTTCGCGGCACCGATGCGCGCGTTGATCGTCGCGATCGCTTCGGGCGTCAGCGTCGCGGCGTTCGCGCGGATCCACGACTCGAGCGTGAGGTAGGCGGGCTTCGCCGTCTCGATGTACGCGATGAACGCGTCGCGTTCGACCCCGAGCGTCGTGGTCACGAACTCGTCGAACCCGCCGACGCCGTGGCGATACCCCTGGGGCAGCCGCCCACAGGCGTGCAGCAAGATCTTCAGCCACAACCGCGGCAAGTGCATGATGCCGAGCGGCCCCATGACGGACGAGCTAAGAACCGGGACGATCGGTGCGGACATCAGGTTCGGCTTCTACGTCAGCGCCTGATACACCAGTTGCCGCAGCATCGAGCGGTAGTAGACGCGGTTCGCCGGCGATTGGAGCATGAGCACCGCGAGGAGCCGTTCCGCCGGATCGACCCAGAAGTAGGTTCCCGAGACACCGGACCACGAGAAATCGCCGACCGATCCCGGGTGCGGCGCTCGCCCCGCGTCGATCCGCACGGAGACGCCCAAACCGAATCCTTGGCCGAACCACGGGAACGGCGCGGTGACGCCGAGTTCGGTCGTGAACGGACCGAAGCGCACACCCGGCGGAAGGTGATCGCTGGCCATCAGCGCGACCGTCTTGCGCCCGAGAATCCGCACGCCGTCGAGCACGCCGCCGTTGAGCAGCATCTGCGCGAACCGGCCGTAGTCGGTCGCCGTGGTCAGAATGCCGCCGCCGCCCGAGAACCACGCCGGCGGCGCGGCGGGATCGTAGAGAAACGTCAGGTCGGGACGGACGCCCGTCGCCGGATCGACCTGCGGTAACGCGAGACGCGCTTCGTCGGGCAGCCGGAAGCCGGTGTCGGGCATCCCGAGCGGCCCGGTGATGCGCTCGGCGAGCACGCGGTCGAGCGGCATGCCGGCCACGATCTCGATCACCGCGCCCAGCACGTCGATCGACATCCCGTACTCGAACGTCGATCCCGGCTGATATGCGAGCGGAACTGTCGCCAGTTTCGCCACCATCTCGGCGTTGGTCTGCCGCATGTTCGTCACGTCCGCGGCGCGGTACGCGCGCTGCACCAATGAATCGCCGAACGCGCCATACGTGAAGCCGGCAGTGTGCCGCATCAAATCCTGGACGGTGATCTCGCGCGCCGCCGGTTCCAGCATCAGCGAGCGCTCGCCGTTCAGGCCGTGGACCTCAACGCCGACCTGCAGGTTCGCCAGGGCCGGAAGATAGCGCGAGACCGGTGCTGCCATCTGCAGCAGCCCGTCGTCGACGAGCGCCAGCGCCGCAGCGACGGTGAGGGGTTTGGTGACCGAAGCGCCGCGGAAGATCGCGTCGAGCGGCATCGGGACGGCGCCTTCGCGGTCGCGCCAGCCGACGGCGCTCAGGCACGCCACCTTCCCGTGGCGAGCAACGAAGAGGACGGCGCCGGGAATGGCCCCTTGCTCGACGTGCGCGGCGAAGCCGTCGACCAGCTTCTGCAGACGGTCCGACCCGAAGCCGACCTCTTCGGGCGTCGAGGCGCGCGCGAGCCCCGCTGGGAGGCCGGTATCCGGGAGCAGTGCTGACATGATCGCTTCTTCACTACCATATCACGGCGAAAGAAAGTACCTCCGTTCGGGGGTAGCGCGCCCGTGCGATGATAGGAGAGACTCTTCCCGCGGTATTCGACCGGGGTTGATCCCATATCCACGAGGAGCATCGTTGTGTCCACCATCCACACCGGAACGCACGTCGAGGTGGCCGGCCTTCCGATCGACCTTCGTGGTCGCATCAGCGTGGTGACGGGCGGAGCCCGCGGAATCGGCCGGGCCTGCGCCGAGGCGCTGGCCCGCGCCGGGTCGGACGTCGCGGTCGTCGACATCGATCTCGCAGCGGCGACGACCGCCGCACGGGCGCTCGAGACGGAGCTCGGCGTCGCGACGTGCGCGATCGCCTGCGACGTACGCGATCCCGAGGCCGTACAGCGCACGATCGTCTCCGCGGCAGGCCGGCTCGGCGGGCTCGATCACTTGGTGAACAACGCGGGCGTGCAATTCGTCTCGCCGATCGCCGACTTTCCGGATGCGAAGTGGAGCGACGTGCGAGCGATCGATCTCGACGCGCTCTTCTACGCCACCAAAGCTGCTTGGCCGCATCTGGTCGCGCGCGGACGCGGACGTATCGTCAACATCGCGAGCGTGCACGGCATCGTGGCGTCACCGTACAAGGCCGCGTACGTCGCGGCGAAGCACGGCGTCGTCGGGCTCACCAAGGTGAGCGCGCTCGAAGGCGCGGCGCTCGGCATCACCGCCAACGCGATCTGTCCCGGCGCGGTAATGACCGACCTCGTTCGCGGTCAGGCCGCGGATCTCGCGCACTCCTTCGGCGGCGGAATCAGCGAAGACGAAGCGCTCGAACGCGCCTTCCTCTCGGCAATGCCGACCCGCCGCTTCATCGAACCGGCCGAAGTCGGCGCGCTCTGCGCGTTCCTGTGCAGCGACTACGCAGCATCGATCACCGGCACCGCGATCCCTATCGACGGAGGCTGGTCGGCCCACTGACGCGCGAGGGTTCGCGTAACGGCGCTAGGCCGGTTACTATGCAAGCGCCATCGCCGTCCTCTCGCGTGGGCTTCTCGTCCAATTCCGCTGCCAAACGCCGTACCCGGTGGCTAATGGCGGCGATGCCGCCAACTCCGAACGTTTGATTTTCTGGAGCTCGCCCGCACGACGTTCGGGCGCAGACACAAGGAGGGTGTAGACGGAGGGTTTGGATAGTGGCAACGACAGACGAGACCGTCGGAGTCAGTGCACCAACCAACGGTAAAGCGGCGGGAACTTCTCCAACGGAGCTCGTCGAGTTCATGAAGCGTACCGGCGTGAAGATGGTGGACTTGAAATTCACCGACGTTCCCGGCACATGGCAACACACGTCGGTCCCGGCCGACGCGATGGACGAGGATGCGCTGATCGCCGGCACCGGTTTCGACGGCTCGAGCATTCGCGGCTTCCAGGCGATCCAAGAGTCCGACATGATCCTCAAGCCCGACCTAACAACGGCGCAGATCGATACGTTTTGCGCTACTCCGACGCTTTCGTTGATCTGCGACGTGTTCGATCCGATCGCGGGGGAGCTGTATCACCGGGACCCGAGAAACATCGCTCGGAGAGCCGAGCAATACCTCAAGGACACCGGGATCGCGACGACCGCATACTTCGGCCCTGAGGCTGAATTTTATTATTTCGATCGCGTCTCGTACAACAGCGACATGCATCGTGCGTCCTACGAGATCGACTCGCACGAAGCGAGTTGGAACAGCGATACGCAGGGCCGCGGTTACACGATCCGCCCGAAGGAAGGCTACTTCCCGGTACCTCCGTCGGATACGTTGATGGATGTTCGCTCGGAAACCGCGCTCGTACTCAAAGAGTGGGGTATCAGCGTCGAGATGCAGCACCACGAAGTCGGCAGTGCCGGCCAGGCCGAAATCGACATGCGCTTCGATTCGCTGACGAAGATGGCCGACAACATGATGTCGTACAAGTACGTCGTAAAGAATGTCGCCGCGCGTCACGGCAAGACGGTGACGTTTATGCCGAAGCCGGTCTTCGGTGACAACGGCTCCGGCATGCACGTCCATCAATCGCTTTGGAACGACGGTCAGCCGCTCTTCTACGACAAGGACGGATATGCCGAGTGCTCGCAGATGATGCTGTGGTACATCGGCGGCCTATTGAGCCACGTTGATTCGCTGCTGGCGATCTGCGCGCCGACGACGAACTCGTACAAACGCCTGGTTCCGCATTACGAAGCACCGGTGAACGTCGCATTCTCGGCGCGCAACCGCTCGGCGGCAGTTCGCATTCCGATGTACTACCAGGGCAACCCGAAGGCCAAGCGCCTGGAATTCCGCCCGCCCGATCCGTCGTGCAATCCGTATCTCGCGTTTTCGGCGCTCTTGTGCGCCGGGCTCGACGGCATCAAACGCGAGATCGACCCGGTTGCCGCCGGTTTTGGTCCGCTCGACGAAAACACCTACGAGCTGCCGCCGGAAAAAGCAGCGAAGATACGCTCCGTTCCGGGCAGCTTGCGTGAATCGCTCGAAGCGTTGAAGAACGATCATGCGTACTTGACGGAAGGCGGCGTCTTCACGGACGACTTCATCGATCTTTGGATCGACTACAAGACGGAACGCGAACTCAAGCCCGTCGAGATCCGGCCGCACCCATACGAGTTCTATCTGTACTACGACTGCTGATGGCGCAATTGCAGCCGTAGCACCGCACGCAGCGCTACGGCTGCACTACGATACATTCGAGACTGCCCGCCGCGGCTGCGGCTTCCATGGCTTCCGGCAGCGCAGCGAGCGGGTACACACGCGGGCGGATCGGGCTGATGTCGAGCAGCCCGCTCCGCAACACGTCGAGCAACCGTCGATAGGCATCCACCGGATACATGAACTGGCCCAAAATCTCGAGGTTGTTCAGCATCACCGCAGTGTAGGGCACCGGCAACTCGGTGGTCATGCTCCCCATCAGCACGAGCCTGCCGCCACGACGCAGGCTGCGAAGCGCCGCAAGTGTCGCGTTCGGATCAGCAGCCCCTCCAACCATGTCGAACGCCATGTGCGCCCCACCGCCCGAGGCCGCACGGAGCTCGCTCACGTCTGCCTCTACGTCGCCCGTCAATGCCACCGACGACACCCGTGACCCGCCGGCGCGTGCGACCGCTTCTAACGCCACCGGATTGCGGCCGGCAGCGATCACGCGACTCGCACCCATCGCGATCCCGAGCAGCACGGCGGCAGTGCCGTACGCACCCGTTGCTCCGGTCACGATAAGCGTCTCACCCGCCGCGAGCCGGCCGCGGAGCAGGCCCCCGAACGGGACGATGCCGCGACTGAGGACTGCAAGCTGAGCGTCGTCGACATCGTCCAGGCCCTCCGCGAGCGTAACGGCCTCGACGGGTATCAGCGCGTATTCGGCGAGGGTTCCGTCCGGCCAGCCCGCCAGAACGGGTTCCGCGCCTGCGCCGATCGAGGTGAGTCCGAGGTGAGTCCAATGAGGATCTGCGCCGGATCTGACCCGGCTTGAGGTGCCAAACATCGCGGCCGACCGCCTCGACTACACCTACCGCATTGGTCCCAAGAGTGAACGCGTCAGGAGGCGGGTTGTAGATCGGCAACTTGCCCTCGACGTACGCTTTCAAGTACGACATCAGCGATGACGCCTTGATCCGCACGAGCACGCTGCCGGGGCGCGGCTCCGGCTTGCGCACGTCCTTCAAGCGGAGCTCTGCGCCAAGCCGCTCCAACTGCCAAGCCTTCATCAGCTCAGTCGCCCCACCGAGACGTCCCAGAGCCCCGCCACGCCCGCGGCGACCTCGGCGGCGGAATGGAACCCGAAGGGTGTCGTGATGCGTGTCATGATGCGAACCCAGTATCGGGCTTGCCGGCGCGAGGAACCAGTGCCGTGGCGATCCTGGGAGCAGCACGGCCAGGCTCGCGGGCCGCGGCGCGCGTATCCTCCAGGGCATGGAGAGCCGTAACCGCATCGGCGAATATCTCCGAGCGCACCGCGAATTGCTGCGGCCGCTGGACGTCAGTCTGCACGCGATCGGGCGCCGCCGCGTCCCGGGCCTGCGCCGCGAGGAGCTCGCGATGCTCGCGGGCATCAGCGCCGACTACTATCTGCGCACCAGCTCGCGCATCCCGCGGCTCGCCGCCGCCGCACGGCGCGCCGCGCCGAACACGTGCAGCCGGGATCCAGCAACTCGTCGCATCGTGGACGCTGACGCCCGCGCTCGTGCACGGCCGACTCATGGACGTGCTCACCGCAAACCCACTCGCGACCGCGCTCTCCCCCAATCTACACGCCGGGCGTCAACCTCGTGCGCGCGCTCTTCCTCGATCCCGGCGTGCGCGCCCTGTACGACGACGGCTGGGAACGGACTGCCGCCGCAACGGTCGCCGGCATGCGGGCGCTCGTCGGGCCCGACGTCGATGATCCTGCTCTCGCCGAACTCGTCGGCGAGTTATCGGTCCGCAGCGAGGTCTTTCGCCGGCTCTGGGCCCGTCACGACGTGCGCGCGCGCAAGAGCGGGACGAGCATCTTCATGCATCCGCGCATCGGCCGGTTCGACCTGCGCTTCGAGAAGCTGTCGCTGCCCGACACGGACGGGCAGATCCTGGTCATCTATCACGCCGAGGCCGGGAGCGCGTCGGCGCAGGCGCTGGCGCGGCTCGCAGCAAACGCGCCGCCGCTCGCCGTGAACGAGTCGTGAACGCTCTGAAGATGGGATGACTCAACACAAGAGATACGCCGCCGGCACGTTCACCGGTTCGGGAACGCCGCGGCTGTCGCCGTACCGGAACCCGGTGCGGTCCATCGGCGACCGTCGGCGAACGTGATCCCTACGACGGCGCACACGTCCGGAGCGCCGCTGTATCCGCCGCCGAAGTCGTCGTCGAAGCGGTGCGCGATCGGCACAGCCTTGCTGGAGCGGCCGCGGTCCATCACGAGCGTATGGTCTCCGCCGTGCGCGACGTCGAACGTCACTTGCGTCGCGATCGAGTCACTCGTGTTGGTAAACGTGAGCTGCAGTATGCGATGCGAGAGCGGCGGGAAGTACTCGGCGCTGATCGCAGGATCGTAGATATCGCTGACCGCGCACGTGCTGACGGCAACGGGCGGGCTCGTCGCGATGCCCGTTTGCGGCATCGTCAGCGCGCCGGCGGCGGCGATGATCGAGAAGATGTGTTGCATGACTGCACGGTATACGCCGCCGCTGCCGCTGAGGACGCAACGAGCAGCGGCGATCTCCCTTGTAACGGGCGATCCGATATCTCATCGGCGACGTACCGCTTGCGGTGCAGCATCCAAGGAGAATGTTCGTGAATCCACACTTTAAAGCCGCCGCGGCTGCGATATTGGTCGCCGCCGGGGCACAGTACACGGTCGTCGATGCGGATGGCCGCGTCGTCGGCACGCTCGTTACAGACACCCCTGTGGCATAACAGATGCGCGTCATCGGCATTGCGAATTCCGCGCCGCCGCAGCAACCCGACAAGCGAGCTGACCGCACGTTCCATCCCGACTATTCCAAGGCGTTGACCGTCGATCAGATGACGCGCGCATGGCAAGACGAGCTGGACCGAATCAATCCGCCGATCGTGACAGGCGGGGGCTGACGCGATGCTTCCGTTCTTCGGCACCACGGCGATCGTGATCGCCACGCTCGCGGCGCCCGCTGCGCCCGCTTCGACCGCTGCGCCGGACACGGTTCGCGCGGCACCGGCACCCATTGCGGCCGCCGCCGCCGCCGCCCCATCCAGACGCCGCGCGCGGCAGCAACAAGCCGTCAGCGGCGGACGGCCCGCTCACCCGATGGATCAGGAGGTGATCCGGCAGCAGCTGGAACTGCGCGTCCTCATGCCGCCCCTCAGCGGCGACGGCGGCGGGTAGCCAGCAGGCGTGTGCAGCTCAGGTCGGTGCCTCGTTCGCGATAGCGCGAATCGTCCGGAGCTGCACCGGCCTGATGCCCGAGCCGGTCCTGGTGAGGGGCCCTAGACGTTCTGCGTTTCGTACATCAATATGGTGACGCCGCCCGTTGCGAATTTCGGAACGTCTGCAACCGTCGCTTGGCCCTCCGGCGACCGCATCGCGGCTTGAATCGCATCCATCGAATCGAACGTGAGGACTGCGACGAGATAATAGTTGGCGCCGCTCCCGGTCGCGAGCGGGCCTTTGCTGATGACGTACGATCGTAAACCCGGCATGCGCTTGACAATCGGGATGTGCGTACCGTGATAGTACTGCTCGAACGCGGTCGGATCGGCCGGCGTGTTGTACAGCACGAGAACTTGAGCGCCCAACGGAAACTCCTTCTTGGCACGATGCCGATCACCGTCGACGTATCGGGATCACCGACGCGGGTGACCGCCCGGTGTTGGCGGTCGAGTGTGACGGCACTCGTCCCCATCAAACCGGTGAGCGCACCGCAACGTCGACCGAACGGTCGGATGGCAAGAGCCCATCGCGGCGTTCCCATTGGCCGGCGCCGGAGGCCGGGCCTGGTGGAATACGGAGGGCTCTCTTAGATTTCCCGACTACGCGACCTTGAGTGAGCTTGTCGCGGGGGGGCCGATTCGTTCGCGGTCGCTCATTCGTCCTAGCGTTGCCAGGCGTACGACGCCGGCATCGATGAAGGAAGGGCGCTCATGTACGATCTCACCAGCAAGGCCGTCGTGGTCACCGGCGGCAGTCGCGGCCTCGGTCGCGGCATCGTCGAGGCGCTCGCGGCGCGCGGCGCACGCGTCACTGTCCTCGCACGCGATCGGGAATCGCTGGCGACGGTCGAACAACTTGGCGTCGCGGTCCGGGCGGGCGATGCCAGCGACCCCGCCGTGATGGACGAGGTCCTCGCCGACGTCAAACCGGCGGCGTTGGTTCTCAACGCGGGCGCGACGCCCGTGATGGGTGCGCTCGACCAACTCGATTGGAACGCGTTCTCGGTGGTTTGGGACAACGACGTGAAAGCCGGGCTGCATGGGATTCAGGCGGCCTTGAAGACGCCGCTGCCGCCCGGCAGCCGGGTGCTGGTCGCGTCGAGCGGCGCGGCCATGGTGGGCGCGAAACTCTCGGGAAGTTACGCCGGAGCGAAGCGCATGCTATGGTTCATGGCCGACGACGCCAACGATCTCGCGAAAGAGCGCGGGCTCGACATCCGCTTCCAGGCACTGGTGCCGCTGCAGATGATCGGTGACACAGCGATCGTTCGCGAGGTCTGCGACGGCTACGGGCGACGCCTCGGCATCGGCGGCGACGCCTACCGCGCGCAGAAGATCCCGCTCCCGATGTCGGAGCGCGCCTACGGGGATTACGTCGCGACGCTGTTGACCGATCCGCAGTACGCGGACGGCATTGCCTACGGGTTCACGATGCGCAGCGGCATCACGTCGCTCGACCGGTAGTGTCAGAGGCACTCGACCGAGACGAGTTCGATCAACTCGTCGGGGACCTGCGGCCCCGCTTGCACCGTTACTGCGCGCGCATGACGGGTTCCGTAATCGACGGTGAAGACGTGTTGCAGGATGCGTTGCTGAAGGCAACGGCTGCACTGCCGCACTCCGGGCCGCTCGACCGCCCCGACAAATGGTTGTTCCGTATCGCGCACAATACGGCGCTGGACTTCTTGCGCCGCCGCGCGCGGCGCGAAGCGGCGCACGCCGACGAGGAGTTGGAGATGATCGTCGATCCGGTGGACCCGCTGCACGACCGCCTCGTCGTGGCGGCGAGCCTGCGCACGTTCATGCTCCTGCCCGCACCTCAACGTGGAAGCGTTATCCTGCGTGACGTGCTCGGCTATTCGGTCGCCGAGACTAGCGAGATCATGGAGAGCACGATCCCCGCGGTGAAGTCCGCGCTGCAACGCGGACGCGCGCGCCTAAGCGACCTCTCGAGCAAAGTCGACGACGTCGCTCCGCCGTCGCTAAGCGAAGCGGACGCCGAGCGGCTCGACGCCTACGTCAACCTCTTCAACGCGCGTGACTTCGATGCGGTGCGCGCGATGCTCGCCGACGACGTGCGGCTCGATCTCGTCAATCGTTTGCAAATGCGCGGCCGGGTCGAGGTCGGCGAGTACTTCCATCGCTACGCGCTCGGCTACGACTGGCGCCTCGTCCCCGGGTTTGTCGACGGCCGACCGTCGATTCTCGTCTGCGATCCGGACGATGACGGCGGTCGCCCTAGGTACTTCGTACTCCTCGATTTCGCGGCCGAAGCGATCGCAAGCATCCGCGATTTTCGTTTCGCCCCGTACGCTATCGAAGGTGCGGAAGTCTTTGCGATACGTGTCCCTCGCAGAACAGAACTCTGAGAGCTGATCCGGCAGGCGTCTTCTCGGGTCAAACCGCGGTGGGATCGTACGCGATGCGAACTCCGCCGAAACGCTCGCCCTTGACGTAGACGGGGAGCGCGATGTCGTTGTAGATCTTGCCGGTGTCGCGCGCGTACGTCTGGCGCAAGAACGTGCGCGGTCCGCGCGGGCGTTCCAGATCGATCCCGCGCTTGCGGAACGTCTCGCGCGACGCGCGCGCCGGCAGCTCGAGCGCGCCGGGCAAACCGACGCGTGCGGCGTTCAGTCCGGTCTTGTCCTCGAAGAGCCGTTTGATGCGATTGTTGGCGAGGTCGGTCTCCCGATTGCCGGTGATGTCGCGGCGTAAATTGAGCGGCCCCATGATGAAGAACGTGTTGAGATCGGTGATGCTGGCGAAGATCAGCTTCGGGTCGTGTGCCGCGTGGCGATCGCAGATCGCCATCAGCGGCTCGTCGATCAGCTGATCGTACTTGGTGCGATACTTCGGCGGGTCGAAACCGCCCGGACCGACGCGTACGACGTTGAAGATCCGCGCCAGCGATTTCACGTCGGCACGGTACAGCTCGACGTACTGCACGTCAAAGAGGTCCTCGAAGCGCACGCGCCCTTGGTCGACGGCGCCTTCGAGCGATCGTTCGACCTCCGCCGCGAAGGCGTCGCCCCACGCGAGGACGCGCTCGAAGAACGTTCCGAGCGCGTATTTTCCGGTGATCGCGAAGATGTCGGTGCTGACCTGCGCGAGCTCCAAGTCGCTCGCTTTTCCGGAGTACGCTGCGACCTGCTTCGCGTGGTTGCTCAACCGCTCGACGTTTTCGGAGACCACGTGCAGGGTCGTCGACTGCTCGTCGACCGCCGACGCGATCGCCGTCATCTGCTCCGTCGTGCTGTCGATGATGCGGGTCATCGCGGTGAGATCGTCGCGCACCGAGCTCGATGAGACGGCGAGCTTCGCGGCGCCTGCGGCGCTGAGCTGCGTCGCTTGACGTTCCGATTCGACCGACGCGCGAACGGCCTCGACCAGCTGCGCGATCTCGCCGGTCGAGACGCGCGTCGACTCCGCCAGCCGCTTGATCTCGGTCGCGACGATCGCGAATCCGCGGCCGCCCTCGCGCGCGTGAGCGGCTTCGATGGCCGCGTTGATTCCGAGCATGTGCGAGCGACTCGAGATGTCCTCGATCACCTTCGTCACCAGCTCGATCTTGTTCGAGAACTCCACCACGATCTCGACGTCGCGCACGGCTTCGCCGGCGACCGTGCGCAGCTGGTCGAGCTGGCCGAGCGATGCCTCCATCGTCTCGAACGACGAGCGCGACGAGCGCCGCATCTCGGCGGTGAGATCGCGCGTCGCCTCGGACGACTGCGTGACGATCTCCGCCGCTTGCGCGGTCTGGTGGACCGCAGCCGCGACCTGGGCGGTTTCCGACGACTGCTCCTCGGTCGCGCCGGCGATGCGCGCCAGCAGGAACGTGTTCTCGGCCGCACCGCGCGAGACGTCGTTGGAGACTCGGCACATTTCGTAGAGCGTCGTGCGGGTGCGCTCGACGAAGGCGTTCAGCGTGCGGCACGCCGCCTGCGCCGCCTCGCTGCTGCCACCGGGAACCGCGAGCGTCCGCGTCAGGTCCGCGACTGCGTCCGCATCGACCAGGCCGCCAAAAAAATCGGCGATGGCGATGAACGCCGCCTCGTCGTCGAAGCGCGATTCAGGAGCGAGCACGTCCAATATCACGATTCTCCAGCATCATCCCGCAAGGCTCAGTATCGCACGCAACGTCGCTCCGCCGGTACGCCCGAAAGGAGGTAACTTTGTTTCCCGGAGGTCGGGTCGGGTTAGGCTGCGGCGCGCCGGCGCAACAGCCCGCCCAGACCGGCCGGCACGAAGAGCACGAGCACGATGAACAGCACGCCCAGGATGAACAGCGGCTCGGAGAGCGGGACCCGCACGATCGCCGGGAGCGACTGCAGCGCCGGCGCGTTCGAGAGTGCGACGAGGCGGAAGTCGAGGTATTCGTAAACGATCCCACCGAGCACGGCACCCCACAGCGTGCCGACACCACCGAGCACGACCATCACCAGCAGCGCCAGCGTGAAGCTCGAGGTCGTGATCTGCGGGTTGGCGCCGCCTTGCAAGAGGACGTACACGACGCCGGCAGCCGATGCGAGGAAGGCTGAGAGAACGAAAGCGCCCAGTTTGTAGAGGTAGGGGTTGAGGCCGAGCACGCCGACCCGGCGTTCGTTTTCACGGATCGCTTGCCACACGCGCCCCGGCGGCGAGTTCACCGCCCACCAGCCGACGGCGTAGGTGACGACGAGGAACGCGAGCGCGATCCAATACAGGTTGTGCGTGTTCGGCACGCCGACCAAGTACGAGGGCAGCGCGTCCGAACCGAGCGCCAAACCTTCTTCGCCGCCGGTGAGCCCGAACGGATTTTGCAGTACGAGGACGGATCCGGCTTCGGCGAAGGCGAGTGTCACCATTGCGAAGGGGATGTCGTGCATTCGCAGGCACACCGCACCCAAGACGAGCGGGAGCACGATCGCGACGACCGCGGTCAACAGGATCGCTTGCGGCAGGTGCCAGTGCCAGCGGGTCAGCGCGATCGCCGCCGCGTACGCGCCGGTCGCGAAGTACAGCGCGTGGCCGAACGAGAGCAGCCCGACATACCCGAAGACGATGTCGTAGGTGAGCGCGAGCGCGCCGAAGACGAAGCACAGCGCGAGCAGGCTGAGCGTCCCGGGCGCCGAGAGCGGCCGTTCGAACAGCCCCGGGATCGTGATCCCGATCTGCGGCAGCGCCGCCAGCACCAGAAGCGCCGCGACCGCGACGAGGATGCGTCCGCGTGCGGCGGTCACGTCGACGTCGCTCCTGTCAATCCACCGGGCCGCGCCAGCAGCACCAGCGCGAGCAGCAGCACGACCGCGAAATCGCCGACGCCGGCCGCCGCGTAGAAGTTCAAGAACTGCTGCAGCACGCCGACGATCACCGCGGCGAGCGCGGAGCCGGCGACGGAACCGAGTCCGCCGATGACGATCACGATGAATGCGAAGATGAGCATCGAGCTGCCGCGCACCGGATCGATCGTGCCGTAGTACGCGGCGGCCAGCACGCCGGAGAGCCCGGCGGCCATCCCGCCGATGGCGAACACGAGCGTGAACGCGCGCTGCACGTCGATACCGAGCGCTTCGACCATCGAACGGTTCTCGACGCCGGCGCGCACGATCAGCCCGTAACGCGTCCGCTGGAGGAAGAACAGCAGCAGCGCCAGCACGATCGCCGCCGCGAGGATCGCGACCCAGCGCGTGTTGGGGATGTTCGCGCCGAGAATCGACGTCGTGCCGTTCAGCCAGGCCGGCAGCGTCAGCTGCTTGGGATCGCTGCCGAAACCGCCCTCGACCAGCGCGATCGCGGCGAGCGCGACCCCAACCGTGACCAGCACTTGGCCGACCGGGCGCGCGTACAGCGGGCGAATCAGCACCACTTCGGTCAGCGTCGCGAACACGCCGCCGGCGACGACCGCGACGACGACGGAGACGCCCCACTGCACCCACGGCGACGTGCCGGCGAGCGTGAGGCTCGCCGCCCAACCCAGATACGCCGCGACCGTGAAGAACGCGCCGTGCGCCAAGTTCAGCACGCGCATCAAGCCCCAGATGAGCGAGAGCCCAGCCGCGATCAGGAAATACAACGCTCCCAGGCCCAGGCCCGTGATGAGCAGCAGCACGATCGTGCTCATATCAGTGACTTCCCACCGCGGCCGCCAATCCCAAGTGACGGCGCGCGAGCGCCGGATCGTTCATCAGTTCGTCGACGTCGCCGGTGAACGTGACGCGCCCTTGATCGAGCACGATCACCTCACGCACCAGCGCGTGCGCAACGCTCAGGTTCTGCTCGACCAGCAAAATCGTTGCGACCTCGGCCGCGCGCCGCAACGCTTCGGTCACGTTGCGCACGACCAGCGGCGCGAGGCCCTTCGTCGGCTCGTCGACCAGCAGGATGCGGTTGTCGGCGTTGAGCAGCGCGCGCGAGAGCGAGACCATCTGCTGCTGACCGCCCGAGAGCGTCCCGGCCTTCTGTGCCGCGCGCTGCTTGAGTTCGGGGAACAGCTCGTAGACGAGGTCGTAGCGCAGCTCCGAACCTTTTCGTTCGGCGAGCCGCAAGTTTTCGGCAACCGTGAGACCGGCGAAGACGTCACGGTCTTCGGGCACATAACCCACGCCGCGCTGCACGACCTCGTGCACGCTCAGACGGGTGAGCTCGTCGCCGGCGAGCGTAACGCTGCCGGTGCGCGGCGCGAGGCCCAAGATGCCGCGCAGCGTCGTCGTCTTGCCGACGCCGTTGCGTCCGAGCAAACCGGTGATCCCGCCGCTGCGCACGTCGAACGACACGCCTTGCAGGATGTGCGACTCGCCGATGAACACGTCGACGTTGCGCAGCGCGAGGAGCGTCTCGCGCTCGCTCACAGCGGATCTCCCAGATACGCCGACTGCACGGTCTCGTTCGCGATGATCCGCTCGGGCGTGTCGATCGCCAGCAGCGATCCGTGGTGCATCACGGCCATGCGGTCGGCGAGTCCCATGATCAGATCCATCCGATGCTCGACCATGAGCACCGTCTTCTTCTGATCGCGGTGGATGCCCCGGATGAGTTCCATCATGCCGGGCGCGTCTTCGACCGCCATCCCGGCCGTCGGCTCGTCGAGCAGAACGACGCGCGGTTCGCCGCACAGCAGGATCGCGAGATCCAGCTTGCGTTTCTCGCCGTGCGAGAGCGAGCCCGCCTTGGCGGCGGCGCGCGCTTCGAGGCCGACCGACGCGAGCGCGGCGCGCGCGCGTTCGAGCGGCGCCCGTTCGCGCTCGGCGAGCCGCCACAGCGCGGCCGACCCGCCGAGATAGGCTTGCGACGCCAGCCGCGCATTCTCCAAGGTGGTCAAACCGGCGAACACGGTCGAGGTTTGGAACGTGCGCCCGAGGCCCTGCCGCGCCCGCACGTATGGCGGCGCGTGCGTGATGTCGCTGCCGCCGAACGTGATGCGTCCCGCCGTCGGCGACGTGACGCCGGAGAGCAAGTTGAACAACGACGTTTTTCCTGCACCGTTGGGCCCGATGATGACGAGGAACTCGCCCTCGCGCACGGCGATCGAGACACCGTCGACGATGGAGACGCCGCCGATCCGCAAACCCAACCCGTCGGTTTGCAGTACCGGCGGACGCTCCGCTTCGGTCATCGCGCCGGTCGAGGCGCCTACTTGAACGGCCGCAGCGGCGGTGCGACGGCGCCTTCCGGAACGGTGCGCAGGAGCTTCGGTTCCAGCCCCGCGCCGCTGCCTTCGAGTTTGGTGACGAACATCGGCTGGATCATCGCATGATCGGCCGCGCGAATCACTTGCTTCCCTTTGGGTCCTTCGAACGACCAACCCTCGAGGGCCGGGATCGTCTTCGCGACGTCGTCGCCGTCGGCTTTCTCGACCGCATGGACGATCATCTGCGCCGCGACGAAGCCGTCGTTGTCGAAGATCTCGGGCAGTTTTCCTTGCTTCTTCAGCGCGGCGATCAGGAACTCGTTGGCCTTGGTGTGCGAGGCTTGATAGAAGTAGTGCGCGAGGAACTGCAGGCGGCTCGCCATCGGCGCGTAGGTCGCGTACGAAGCGCGCTGATCGAGACCCGTGACCGTGCGGGTCGCGGCGAACACGCCGCCGTCGTCGAGGCTCTTGAACATCGCGCCGCCGGTCGTTCCGGCCCACGCGATGAACAGCAGGTCGGGCTTGGCGTCCTTGATCTTTTGCGCGAACGGCGTGAAGTCGTTGGTCGAGAGCGGCGCGAGAACGCCGGACACTACGGCGCCGTTGGCACCGAGCACCGCGCGCACGGCGCCGACGTTGGCTTGGCCGAACGCGGAGTCTTGCGCGAACACGTCGACCTTCTTCCCGCGCACGGTGGTGCCGATCATCGTGCCGGCAGTCAGCACGTCTTGATACGTCTGACGGCCGGAGCGGAACGTGTTGCGGTTGTTGCCGGTGATCGCGTCGGCCGCGGCGGCTCCGGAGATAAAGAGAACGTTGTTCTCCTTGGCCAGCGGCGCCATCTGGAGCGCGACGCCCGAAGCGGTCGAACCGGCGAGGATCTTGTAACCCTGACCGATCAGGTCTTTGCCGGCTGCGACGGCCTTCGCCGGGTCGCCGGCGTCGTCGCGATCGCTCACCACGATCTTGTGGCCGGCGGCCGCACCGGTGCCGTGCGTCGCATAGTCGAGGCCGATCTGGAAGCCTTCGAGATACTCGACACCGTAGATGCCGAGCAAACCGGTCTTCGAATAGATGATGCCGACGTTGACGGGGGCCTTGTCGGCGGCCGGCGACGGCGCTACCGCGCCGATCGACAGCACGGCGAGCATCAGGCACGACGCGCCGGCTCGAGTGAGGACGCTACGGGTTCTGAGCACACTTCCTCCAGTTACGCGAAACGCTTTGGTCCGCCAACGCGCTGCCTCCGCCGGCGCTATACGTTGACGGCGGCACACACCCGCTATTATCGCATGAAGCCTGCGGACGGTGATACACCCAAAGGGAGGTAATCTCCGCCGCGCGACGTCCGCGACGGGACGAACTTGCCGCTTGCGGAACGTTGTGGTAGGTCAAGAAAAGCCCTCCGCGAATCCCGAGGCCTCCCGATGCCGCGTTTAGACCACGCCCGCTCGCAGATCCACGTGGCAGCGAACGAGCTCGCCGACCTGGACCGCCAGCTCGCGCAGATGATCGCGCTGCTCGATCGCGACGTGGTCATGCACGAGACGGTTCGCTTGCTGACCGACGAGTTCGGGCTGCACTGCGCATGGATCGCGGAGCGGGTCGGCACCGAAGGCGTGCTGATCCGCCATACCAGCGGCAACCGCACCGAGAAATTCCACGGCGTCACACTCCGGACCGGCTACGGGCTAGGCGGCAAAGTGTTCGCGCTCGGCGGCGTCGAGTGGGTGGACGACTACATCGGTTCGGCCGCGATCACGCATCACTACGACGGACAAGTCGCGGCCGAGAGCATCAAACGGATGATCGCCGCGCCGATCTCCGGTGACGGCGGCGCGGTCGGCGTGCTGCTCGGCGGATTGCGCGACGGCGGCACGTTCGGCAATCGCGCCGCCGTCGTCGTCGAAACCGCGGCCGAACGCACCTCGCAGGCGCTGCGGGTCGCCGAACGCGCGCGCAAGGCGGCCGACGCCGCAGTGCAGGAAGAACGTCAGCGCATGGCCCTCGATCTGCACGACAGCGTCGGCGCGATGCTCTTTGCGATCACCGCCGGCGTGCGCAGCGCGACGGAGCAGAGCAGCGTCGACGCAGGGATGCGCGAGCGCCTGCTCGCGATCGAGCGGCAGGCGAGCGAGGCCGCGGTCACGCTGCGCGAGTCGCTGCGCGCGCTGCGCACGCCGCCCGAACAGCTCGCGCTCGGCGCCGCGCTGCGCGCGGCGTGCCGCAGCTTCGAAGAGCGCACGAAGCTCGGCGCCGAACTGGTGATGCTCGACCTGCTGCTTCCGCTCGACGACGGCTGCGTCAAAGCCTTGATCGCCGCCGCGCGCGAAGCGCTGCTCAACGTCGAGAAGCACGCCCAAGCGACGCGCGTCATGGTGACCGTCGCGACGATGCACGAGGGCGTCGCGCTCACCGTCACCGACGACGGCGTCGGCCTGGGCACCGCGCAGCCGGACCATCGCGGGTTCGGCCTCGAAGCGATCCGCGACGTCCTCGCCCAGGTCGGCGGCCGGCTGCAGCTGACCGAAGACGGCGACGAGGGTCTCAGCTTCCGCGCTTGGGTTCCGTACCGCTCGTGATCGTGCGCGTGCTGGTCGTCGACGATCACCCCGTCGTCCGCGACGGCGTCGAGATGCTCGCGCGCACGAATCCCAACATTCAGATTGCGGGCTACGCGGCGAGCGGAGGGGACGCGCTGCGCATCGCGCCGGAAGTGCGGCCGGACGTGATCCTGCTCGACTTGCGGCTGCCCGACATGCTCGCGCCCGAGCTGATTCGCGAGCTGCGCGGTTCCGTGCCGAACGCCAAAGTCGTGCTGTTCACCGCGTATCCCGATCATCCGGCGGTCGGCGCAGCGCTCGAAGCCGGCGCCTACGGCGTCTTCCCCAAAGATGCGAGCCGCATGGACCTGGTCGCGGGGATCATGCGCGCGATGCGGCCAGAGGGGGCCGAGCCGGCGCACAGCGGATCGTCGCTGCGCCGCGACACCCACTCGCCGATCGCGCGGCGCGAGTACGACGTGCTGCGCCGTTTGGCGACCGGCGAGACGAACTCCGAGATCGCCACCGCGATGCAACTGAGCCCCAACACCGTCAAAGCATATTTGCGCAACCTGATGCAAAAACTTCGCGCGCGTAACCGCGTCGAAGCGATCTCGCGCGCCCGCGAGATGGGGTTGCTCTAGCGGTAAAGACTACGACTCACTCCATCGGACGGAGATACCCCCGGATTTCGCCTGCGGGGAAATTGGTCGTGTGGACGTTGACGTATGTGTAACCGCCGACCATCGCGCGGATCATACCGCTCAAGTTCCCGGCCTGCACGTTTTGCGCCGGCACGCCGAGTACGTCCGCCGCGGTTATCGTGCCCGTCACCGTGCCGCCGTTCGGTGGGCAGGCCGGTTTGTTACCGCCGCCGCAGAGGAAGATGACGACCGCGCCGTTGACCGGACGCTGGGCCAAGTGGATGTGAGAGAAGAGTGCCGGGCTCGTCAAGCCCGAGAACGTCAGGCGGTACGTGAGGGAACCCGTACCATTGAGCCTGGCCTCGAACCGGCCGCTGCCGGTGGCAAGGATAGACGGAACTTCCTCGAGCGAAATGAGCGTCGTCTCGAACGTGCGGTTGCGCTCGAACTGTCCCCGTGCTGCCGTCGTAGTAAGCGCAAAGGCGAACAAGACGGCAATCGTGAGAAGCCCCCTGGTTCTACCGAAAGTCATCGTAATCGTACCTCCTTCACCCTTACCCAAAGGATACAGCAGGCACAAAAATTTGTCTGCCCGTTGCACGAACGGCAACAACGCAACGCCTGGTTAGTACTACTGTGTTAGTAAATGTGCTATACTTAGTGTGTGAAACGCACTGGTGATAATTCGACGGCGGAACGGCGGTTTTCAAAGTATCTTGATTCGCTCGGCGACGCTCTGGGCCACACTGATCGCGT
>Ga0207416_1000354_pt1 | contig 81496 bp, 68 predicted proteins | sample PaiPotPPM11metaG_FD_184107 | JGI IMG/M metagenome (GOLD analysis project Ga0207416, IMG submission 184107) | Iron sulfur acid spring bacterial and archeal communities from Banff, Canada, to study Microbial Dark Matter (Phase II) - Paint Pots PPM... ... | reverse complement strand
GGCCAACAGTCGACCGTATCGCGCCATCGGGCCTCCCTCGGCGCTGCTGCACAAATTTATCTCGCATTTTGCGCAATTTAACTATCATCGATTCAGATCGTTGTACCCAGTTTTGAAATAGGTTCTATTCACTCTCTTCAAAAAAAAAGGCCGGCAGAGGGGGCGCTCTCTGCCGGTCGAATGATGCCCGAGTTTATGTTTGTCAGATTGGCTTCTGTACGTTCGCTGCCTGGGGGCCTTTCGGTCCCTGGACAATCTCGAACTCTACCGTATCTCCTTCCTGCAAGGTGCGGTAGCCATCCCCCACGATAGCGGAATAATGAACAAAAACGTCTGGACCATCTTCGCGCCCGATGAAGCCGTACCCTTTTGAATTATTAAACCATTTCACGGTTCCTTGCACCGATATGTTCCTCCCTGGTGAAGACCTGGATATCTTTCGTGGCGAACTAACCTGGACCAACACAGCCGCCACGCGCACAAATTGCGCGGAGTGTAACAGAAAGATGCTTCCAGTCAAGAGAGCAATGGCTTTCCGCATTCGAAAAAAGCAAGATAAACCCCATATAAATACGATTCAGGTATAGATACGAAGCGCTTCCCGCGTTATTAGGCCGTTAGAACCCTGCAACATCAGGTGAACACAGGGTTTGCCCATTTTTGTTTCACAGCGTGAATCATTTGTTTCGCGGAAGGTGACGTCCCGAAGAAAACTGCTTCAGAAACCGTCGGAGGATCGCTTCAAGTAGCTCCCGAACTCAGGAGCGCACCAGGAATCGCAGATAATACAGAATCCCTGCCACGGATTTGGCGTCGCGGATCTTGTTTCGGCGGATCATCTGCTCGATTTCGCCATGCGTAAACGCCTTTGACGTAATCCGCTCGTCTTCTTCCGGTTCGGCCTTCCCGGCCGTCAGATCTTCGGCCAGAAGAATGTACATGCGTTCCTCAAGGAAACCGGGCGTGGGAAAAATGTCGAGAAATACATGGAAACGCTTGGCGCGGTAGCCGGTTTCTTCGATCAGTTCGCGGGCGGCAGCCTTGCGGGGATTTTCTTCGTGATCGATGCGCCCGGCCACCAGTTCCCATAGGAATTGCCGCGTGGCGTGTCGGTACTGGCGAATCATCAAAATGCGGCCATCGGGAAACACGGGGAGTACGACGACGGAGCCAGGGTGCGTGATGACTTCGCGCGTGGCGCGCACGCCGCCCGGTTCGATCACTTCGTCGCGGCGAATGCCAAAGACGGGCCCCTTATAAATCATTTTGCTGCGAAGCACTTTGGCGGTGGTGCGGCTGGCCTCTTTAGTCGGCATAGGGCGTACGTTTTCTCCGCCGTTATCATACACTGTAGACGCCGGGCTTTAGCCTGGCACTTCTAAATCGCAAGAGCATGCCTCTCAACATCATCATCGTGGACGACGAGAAGCCCGCGCGAGACGAACTCGCTTTCTTATTGAAGGCCTTCCCCGAAGTCAATGTGATCGGACAAGGAAAGAACGGCGTGGAAGCTGTTGCGCTGATCAAGGAGCATTCTCCTGATCTGGTTTTTCTCGATGTGCAAATGCCCGGCCTCGATGGCTTTGGCGTGCTGAAAAAATTGGTCGAGCGAAAAATGAAAATACCGCATGTCGTGTTTGCGACGGCCTTCGATCAATACGCGGTGCAGGCTTTCGAAGTGAACGCCGTGGATTACGTGCTCAAGCCGTTTGACAAGGCGCGCATCGCCAAAGCCATTCAACGCGCGCGTAAAATGATGGACACACAAACGTCAACGACGGAGCGGCTCGAGCAGCTCGTGAACCAGCTTGGCGCAACGAAAAGCGCGCCGCAAAAAGTAAAAGTGCTGGTGAAATCGCAACAGCGGCTGCTGCTCGTGAACGGGGAAGACATCATCTTTGCGACCACGGAAGGCAGTGCCATTGTTGTTGTGACGCGCGACGTCGAAGGCTCGTCGAACTACCGCACGCTCGAAGAACTGAACGCCACGCTCGATTCCGAATCGTTCTGGCGGCCGCACCGCTCGTTTCTCGTCAACACGCAGCACATCAAGGAAGTCGTGCCGTGGTTCAACTCCACCTTCATCCTTAAAATGAACGACAAAAAATCCACCGAAGTCCCCGTAAGCCGCGTCCAGGCCAAGCGCCTCCGCGAACTCTTCAAGCTGTAATCCCTCCGTGTAGGGGCACGGCATGCAGTGCCGTGCCCCTACGAGCGCAATGGAAGCTGTGTTAGCATCGTGCGTACCGCGCGTACAACACACACGATGGATTTTTCGCTTAACGACCACCAAAAACTGATACGGGATACGGTCCGCCAATTCATGGAGGCGGAAGTGCGGCCTTCGGTGAAGCAGCGCGACCGCGAAGAGCGTTTTCCTGCTGAAGAAATCAAGAAACTGGCCGAGCTGGGCTGCTGCGGGATGATGATTCCCGAAGAGTGGGGCGGCCCGGGGCTTGATACGCTTTCCTATGTGCTGATGCTCGAGGAAGTGGCGCGCGTTGATGCGGGGATGGCTACGTCGCTCGGTGTGACGAATTCCGCGGTGCAGGTTCCGCTGATGAAATTTGGCACCGAAGAGCAGAAGAAAAAATATTTGCGCCGGCTGGCTACTGGAGAAATTCTTGGCGCGTTTTGCCTGACGGAGCCGGGGGCCGGCTCGGACGCCGCGGGGATTCAGGCGCGCGCAGCGGCAGTGCAGCGAGTTGGGTCGGGGCTCGGAGCGAGGTCGTCGCCGCCACCGAGTCTGACGCCCGCAGCAGGCGCTGTGTGGGGCGGCGCGCCGCTGGGCACGCCGAGCGGCGATGTTTATCGTTTGAACGGGACGAAAACGTGGGTGTCGAACGGCAGCGTCGCCGGGCTGTTTATTGTGTTTGCAAAGACCGACTCCGAAGCAGGTGGCAAGGGCATCACGGCATTTCTGGTCGAGCCAGGATTTCCGGGGTTCAAGGTTGGGCGGCATGAGGACAAGATGGGCCAGCGCAGCTCCCCGACGGTCGAGATTTTGCTCAACGACTGCGAAGTCCCGCGCGAGAACCGGCTCGGCGAAGAAGGCCAGGGCCTGAAGATTGCCCTCAGCGCCCTCGATGGCGGGCGGATCGGGATTGGGGCGCTGGCCGTTGGCTTGGCTCAGGGGGCGCTGGACGAATCCGTGAAGTATGCCAAGCAGCGGCGCGCCTTTGGCAAGACCATCAGTGAGTTCCAGGCCATACAATGGATGCTTGCCGACATGCAGACGGAGATCGAAGCCGCCCGCGGACTGGTCTATCATGCTGCATGGCTTAAGGATACGCACCCCGGCAAGCTCGGAGCGGCGGCGTCCAAGGCCAAACTCTATGCCAGCGAGATGGTCAACCGCGTGGTGGCCAAGGCGGTCCAGATCCATGGCAGCGTGGGCTATTCCCGGGAAACGGATGTCGAGCGCATGTACCGCGACGCCCGAGTGGTCACAATTTATGAGGGGACCAGCGAGATCCAGAGGACCATCATCGCGAGAGAGATTTTGAAGTAGAGGAGATAGAGGGAGTTGAGGAGGCCAAGGATGCCGAGACCCTACCCCCGGCTTTTTTGTAAACGTTGCATCTAAAGGATTTAGGATTTCTGTAAGTCGTTTAGAATCAGCGCTTATGGACATCCTGTAGGTGTTGCATCTAAAAGACTTAAGTTGTGTGAAACTTGGGAAAGTTGATGGCAGATTAAGCGAAAGGACGCCCGAAGCGTGGCCTAAGGGAGGCAACGTCTTAGTATCAACTCCTTACATAGATAAGATGATAGCATGGGAGTTAATGGCTGTCAAGGGGAATTTGGTTCGGACCGGGGAAGAATTTACACATAGCCGGCCTAAGACAGAGAGTTCACGGGGAAGAGGAGCCGGGATTGACGATAGGGGCTGAGGGGAAGAAGCGAAGTCGGGTGGTTAGCGGGATGCGGCCTACGGGACGGCTGCATATTGGGCATTACTTTGGCGCGCTCGAGAACTGGGTGCGGTTACAAAATGACCCAGCGTATGAGTGCTTTTACTTTATTGCGGATTGGCATGCCCTGACCAGCGACTATGCGGACAGCTCAGGAGTAGCCCGGAACACCATTGAAATCATGACGGACTATTTGGCGGCAGGCCTGGACCCGGCTAAGTCGGTAATTTTTCAGCAATCTCTGGTGCCGGAGCATGCGGAGTTGCATTTGTTGTTGTCGATGGTGACGCCGCTGAGCTGGTTGGAGCGGGTGCCCACGTATAAAGAAGCTTTGGAGAACGTTACGGATAAGGACCTGCACAATTACGGGTTTCTGGGCTATCCGTGTTTGCAGACGGCGGATATTGTGATTTACAGCGAGGAGGGAGCACAGCTTTACGTGCCGGTGGGGGAGGATCAGGTTTCGCATGTTGAGTTGAGCCGGGAAATCGTGCGACGGTTCAATTCCTTTTATGGGTTCTCTATAGATCAGAAACTATTCGACATGGAAAATCGCCATGAGTTGGGAATGCTTTGCGCACAATTCGGGTTCTCGGGAGCCGATAAGTTGCCGTCTGAACAAAGGCCCTTTGTCGAAGCCGAACTGCGGCGCAAGATTCAGGAGGCAGGAGCGAAAAATATCCTTGAGAAGCATCCGAACGCGAAGCTACTTCTCCTCACGCAAGAAGTGTTAACTGAGCCGGGCGTAATGCTGACGCAGACGCCTAGGATACCTGGGCTGGATGGGCGGAAGATGTCGAAAAGTTATGGGAACGCGATTACGTTGAGCGAGACGGATGAGGAGATACGGAAGAAGACGAAGGTGATGGTGACGGACCCGGCGCGGAAGAGGCGGACAGATCCGGGAAATCCGGACGTGTGTCCGGTGTACGACTGGCATAAACTGTTCTCTGCGGGCGAACCAGGGCGGTTGGAGTGGGTGCGGCAAGGCTGCACGACGGCGGGAATTGGGTGCATTGAGTGTAAAGCGGCGATGGCCGAGAATTTGATTAAGTGGATTACGCCGGTGCGGGAACGGCGGTTGAAGTGGGAGAACAATCAGAAGGGCGTGCTGGAAATTATTGACGACGGGTCGAAGCGGGCGCGAGTCGAGGCAAAGAAGACGATGGAGCGGGTTAGGGAAGCGGTCTTTGGGTGGGAGAAGAAGAGGGAAGAGGTAATGAAGTAAGGAAGTAAAGACGAAGAGTAAAGATAACGCAGAGACGCAGAGGACGCGGAGTCAGCGCAGAGAAAGAAAAGAAAAAGCGCCGGTCTGAAGACCGGCACCTACAAAGGCAATAAAGAATGGCGACGCCGGGGAATAAATTGACGCGGGATGCGGCTTACAAGGTGAGCATACCTTTGTATGAGGGGCCGCTGGACCTGCTGCTTGATTTGATCAAGAAGCAGGAGATGAATATTCATGACATACAGATTTCCTTGATTACGGCGCAATACCTCGAATATTTGCACAAGTTGGAAGAGTTGAATGTGGATGTTTCGGCGGATTTTATTTATATGGCGGCGACGCTTATCTACATCAAGTCGAAGATGCTTTTGCCGCCGGATCCTTTGGGTGCGGAGGAAGGGCCGGAGGGCGATCCTCGGGCGGAATTGGTACAGCGGCTGGTGGAGCACGAGAAATTTAAGAATGCGGCGCAGCTTTTGTATCAGAAGCAGCAGATTGAAGAGAATGTGTGGTCGAAGCCGGACAAGTCGCTTTATAACGACGAGGGGACTGAGGGCGAGCTAGTTGTTTCGCTTGTGGATTTGGTAAAGGTTTTTCAGCAGGTTTTGGAGCGGCGCAAGGAAGTCTCGCGGATCGAGTTGCAGCACGAGCAGTTTACCGTGGCGCAGATGATTGCGGCGTTGCGGGCGCAGATTCTGGCCAGCCCAGACAACACCGTGAATTTGATGGGGTTTTTTGAGGCTTGTCCTTCGCGGCACGCGATGATTGTGGCGTTTTTGGCGGTTTTGGAGATGGTGAAATTGCAGGCGGTGGGATTGGCGCAGGAGAAGCAGTTTGGGGAAATTATGGTGAAGAAGGGGAAGGCGTTTGATGTGATTTTCGATGAGTCGGGCGGGATTAAGCAGATTGATGAGGAATATAAATAGTGAGTGGTGGGTAGTGAATAGTGAGTAGAAAGGACTGCGTAATTTTGGCATGTGATGCTGAGGGCGCAGAGCGCGCGGAGTAGAGCAGAAAAGACGAAGAGAGATTCCTCGCTTCGCTCGGAATGACGGATGAGCGAATGGATCGAATGCGGCAAGGGGACACGAGGCAAGCATGACGAATGAAGAGAGAAAAGCTGCACTAGAAGCGATTATTTATGCGGCGGATGAGCCGGCGACGATTGAGCAGCTTGCTAAGGCGCTGGGTGAAGAGAAGCTGGTGGTGCAGGCTGCGCTTGACGAGTTGGTGGGGAGTTATGGGTCGGAGGAGCGGGGGATTGAGATTCGGGCGGTGGCTGGCGGGTACAAGCTTTATACGAAGCCGCAGCAGCATGATGTGGTGCGGAGATTCATCAAGAGTTTGCGGCCGCCTTTGCGGCTGACGATGCCGGCGCTGGAGACTTTGGCGGTGATCGCTTATAAGCAGCCGGTAACATCGCCGGAGATTTCCGAGATTCGCGGGGTGAATACTTCGGGGGTGATCAGCACCTTGCTGGACAAGCGGTTGATTACTACAGCGGGTAGGAAAGAAGTGATTGGACGGCCGATCCTTTATAAGACTTCGAAAGAATTTTTGATGCGGTTTGGATTGAGCGATTTGGAGGAGCTGCCGAGTTTGAAGGAGTTTGAGGCTTTGGCGAGAGAGGCTCTGGGGAGTGATGAGGGCGTGGCGCCTTCGGGTGAAGATTTTCGTGAGGGCGACGTGGGAGAGAGCGCAGGGTCTGAGGTTGCGGTGTCGGATAGGCATACGCATGAGAGTGCAGCGGAAGCGATCGCGCACGTTGAAGGGATGCTTGCGGAGGCGGAAGAACTTCGCGAAGAGGAAGTTGCGGCGACTTCCGAGGGCATGCCTTCCGGCCAGCTCGACGAAGAGCCGCCATCGCCTGTCGTGAAATCGACGGCTGCTGGAGAGTAGACTTCCCATCGAAAACAGAAACGGCGATGCCGTTAAGAGGGGCACGATGTATCGTGCCCCTACAAGGCAAGGCAAACCAAGGCGAGCCGAGACGAAATGCAAGAGAGATTACAGAAGATTATTGGGCGGGCGGGGATTGCTTCGCGGCGGCATGCGGAGCAATTGATTTTGAGCGGACAGGTGCGCGTGAATGGCGTGGTGGTACGGGAGTTGGGGACTAAAGCGGATCCTGCGACGGACAAGATTGAGGCGGCGGGTCGCACGGTTGGAACCGTGGCGCAGAGGAATATTTACCTGGCGTTGCACAAGCCGCCGGAAGTGGTTTCGACGATGGCCGATCCCGAGGGGCGGAAGACTTTGCGGAATTGTTTGCGGGGATTGCCGGAGCGCGTGTTTCCGGTGGGGAATTTGGAGTATGCGGCGTCGGGGCTGGTGTTTTTGACGAACGACGGAGATTTGGCGGCGGAGATGTTGAAGAACTGGGCGCACATCGAGCAGGTGTATCACGTCAAGGTGAAGGGGATGCTGACTTTGGCGGATTTGGACCGGTTTGGAAAAGAGATTGGGTTGAAGATGAAAACGGTGCGGCAGCCGGATGCTACGCGCGGACGGGCGGCGAATTTCTGGTACGAAGTGCGGATGCGGGATTCGAAAAAGGAAGAGATGCGGCGCGTGTTGATGAAGGCTATGCACCCGGTGGAGAAGTTGATGCGGATTGGATTGGGGAGTTTGACGGTGGAGGGATTGCCGCGGGGGAGATACCGGTTGCTGAAGGAGAAGGAAGTGGAGGAGTTGCGGAAGAGCGCGGCGCCCGGGAAGAAAGACGATTTGCGTTTTGAAAGAGACAAGAGAGTTTTCGCACCGAGGCCCCAGAGGACTCAATGGCCGCAGAGAACGGAAAGGCCGGAAGGAGGTCAAATGCCGCATAAGAGCGAGAGGCCGCAAAGAAGTGGTATGCCAGGGAGAACTCAGAAGCCGCAGAGAAGAGGACGAAACAGAAAGTCGCCGGGTGGAAGACCGGTCCCGCCGAGAAGCTAGCGTAACCTTGCAGGAAAATTCACGCTGATGGCACTTGAGAGATTGCAGAAAATAATGGCGGCCTGCGGAGTGGCGTCGCGGCGCAAGGCGGAAGAGATAATTCTGGCGGGGCGCGTGACGCTGAACGGCGAAGTTGTGCGCGAGCTAGGGACCAAGGCTGATCTGGAAACGGATGCCATTTGCGTTGACGGAAAGGCGATTGAGAGGCCGGAGAAGCTGCTCTATTTTATGCTGAATAAGCCGAAGGGGTATGTGACGACTGTGAGCGACCCCGAGGGGCGGCCGACGGTGGTAGATATTTTGGGCAAAAGCGTGGGCAGGGTCTATCCGGTGGGGCGGCTGGATTTTGCGAGTGAGGGATTGCTTTTGTTGACGAACGATGGGGCTTTGGCGGAAAGAATGATGAAGGCCGGCTCGCACATGCCGAAAACGTATTTGGTGAAGGTGAGCGGAAAGCCGGACGAGAAGAGGATTGAGCGGTTGCGGGCGGGGATTGTGATCGAGTTGGAGGACGGGCGGCGGGTGAAGACGTCGCCGGCGAAGATACGGTTGTTTGAGGACGGGGAGAATCCGTGGTACGAGGTGGTTTTGATCGAGGGACGGAACCGGCAGATTCGGAGAATGTTTGAGAAGGTGGGACATTTCGTGGAGAAAATCCGGCGGGTGCGGATGGGGCCTTTGGTTTTGGATTTGGAGCCGGGGAGATTTCGGGCTTTGACGGGAAAAGAAATCGAGAAGTTGAAGAAAGCGGCGAGTGGTGAGTGAGTTGAAAAACCAAAGAACAGGAATTTTACACAGAGGACACGGAGAGCACAGAGCGCGCAGAGAAGATCGCACTGAAAATGCGAGAATAGAGCGGAACAAGATTGGCAGCAGGGCGCGAGTGGCGGACAGGATTCGATGACACGGACGATGGAAGAGTTGATACCGGATTACATTCGAGGGCTGCCGGTGTATGTGCCCGGGCGGCCGATTGAAGAAGTCGAGCGCGAGCTGAAGATTCATGCGGTGAAGCTGGCGTCGAATGAAAATCCGCTGGGGCCATCGCCGCGCGCGGTGGAAGCGGCGAAGCTGGCACTGGAAAATGCGCACCGCTATCCGGATGGTGGAACGCATCTGTTGCGCGAAGCGCTGGCGGCGAGAACAGGTGTTTCTACTCAAGAGATTTTTGTGGGGCTGGGGTCGAGCGAGATTATCGATTTGGCTTCGCGCGTGCTTTTGCGCGCGGGGCTGCAGGGGATGACGTCGTACGGGAGCTATGCGCCGTTTTCCGTGGCGATTCGGGCGAGCGGAGCGGAGCTGGTGCTCGTGCCGCAGCGCGATTTTGCGTTTGACCTGCAGGCGATCGCGAAGGCCATCACGCCAAAGACCGGCGTAATTTATCTGGCGAATCCGAACAATCCCACGGGAACGGCGTTTGGCGCGAAGGCGCTGGAGGAGTTTTTAGCGAGCGTGCGGGATGGCGTGGTGGTTGTGCTGGATGAAGCGTACATCCACTACGCACCGAGTTTAGACAGACGGAAGTCCGAAGAAATTTACCGCACGCGAAAAAACCTGCTGATTCTGAGAACGTTTTCGAAAGTATATGGGCTGGCGGGAATGCGCATCGGATTCGCGATCGGCCATCCGGCGCTGCTGGCCGCAATGAACAAGTTACGTACGCCGTTTAATACTTCGGGAATTGCGCAGGCCGCGGCGCTGGCGGCATTGGATGACCGGGAGCACGTTGCGCGGTGCATCGAGACCAACGCGCACGAGCGGAAACGATTGAGCGAAGGATTGAGCGGGATGGGGTTGCGGCCGGTGCCGAGCGAGACGAATTTTATTTTTATGGAAGTGGGCCCGGAGGCGAAAGAGATCTGCGACGAGCTGCTCCATTTGGGAGTGATCGTGCGGCCACTCGGCTGGATGGGATTCCCGGAAGCGATGCGCATCTCGGTGGGAACGGCGGACGAAAATGACAAGTGCCTGGCGGCGATGGCGGAGATCTTGACGAAACGCGCGGGAAAAAGCGAGTTGGCGGCACGATGAGAGTGTTGATGCCGGATGGCATGGCCGCTGCGGCTGACCCGATTCTGGAAATCCTGAAAAAATATAAAACGGTTGCGGTGGTGGGATTGTCTTCGAATCCGGCGCGGCCGAGCTACGAAGTCACACAATACATGCAGAGCGCGGGGTACAAGATTATTCCGGTGAATCCGAACGAGAAAGAAGTGCTGCGAGAGAAGAGTTACGCTCGGCTGGAAGATGTACCGGAGAAGATTGAGATTGTGGATATTTTTCGGCGAGCGGAGGACGTCCCGCCGGTCGTCGAGAGTGCGATACGTGTTGGCGCGAAAGTGGTGTGGATGCAGTTGGGGATTGCGAATGCGGGGGCGGCGGAACGCGCACGGTCGGCGGGGTTGATTGTGGCGGAGGACGCGTGCATTTTGGTGGAGCATCGGAAGAGAGTGAAACAATTGGGATGAGCTAAAGGAGTATGCCAGCAGAATGCGATGCCCGCGCGGATACGAAGCGCGGGTTATTTTTTTTGAAGTGGGAAAGTGGGATGGGGCTTTGGGGGCCAGAAAAGAAAGCTGACGGATGAAAAAAGCGGCAGACGGGAATGTCTGTCCCACTAGCCGGGAAGAGGGAAGACCATGAGATTACGTTTGCCGGGAAGGACGACGCCGAGGAAACGTCCATCGGGAGAGATGGCGAATTCGCGGAAGGTGAGGTCGTGGAAGATGGGCTGCGGAGTGGGTTGCAGCACGGGAATTTCTTTGCCGGGCAGCTGGGCGGGAAGCGGGGGAATCGCGATCCAGACGAGGTCGCCCGATTTTCTTTCGATGGCGCGCTTGAGCAGGATGCGGGTCTCGCCCGGCGCCCAATGAAAAACGCCGAGGCCCACGCGGAGGCGAACGAAATGATCGGGGGCGGTGAGGTCGCGCACTTCCAGAACTTCGCGATCGACGAAGTAGGCGACTCTTGTGCCGCTGGGCGAAACAGAAAGGCCGCCTTCGTAGCCGTCGAGCGTTGCGACTTCCGTGGCGTCTTGCGCGAGAAGCTCGAGATGTTGGAGGCGCGGAGGGCCGCTTAGGGCGCGGTCGCGCTCAACGGCGATGGCGGCATTCGTGCCGGGAATGCGATCGGAGTCGATGAAGGTACGGCCTTCGAAAGCGGGACCAGCAGGGCCAGTGGCGATATTGAAGTATCGAAAAGAGAAAAGTATCCGTGGCTTAACGGCTTCGGTGAGATAGATGAGTGTGGCGTTGTCCTGGAGCCAAGTTGCGTTGTAGCAGTCCTGTATAGTGCTTTCGCCCTTGCCGAAATGGATTTCTTTGCCGCTGTCTTCGAGTGCGAGCGTCATGATGGAATCCTGGGTCCGGCCGGATTCATCGACGACGCTGGTGGTGAAAAGCTGAGCGAGGATCTGGCGGGCGTTAGGAGACCACTGGAACGCGTCGACGGCGTAAGAAAAAGGCTCGTTGCCGCGGTTGAACTTGTCGCCTTGGAGGAGGCGGCGGCGTTTGCCGTTATTTTCCAGGAGCCAGATGTCGTCATGCTGCAGATCGTATTTTTTTGTTTTGAGGGTGCGGCGGACGGAGTAGACGATGCGGCCGTCGGAAGCGAAGCGGAAGGCGGTGACTTCATCGTCGATGTTTTGGAGAGGCTTGTCGAGATCCTGAGCGCGAGCGTGCGGAAGAAAACAGCAACTCGACATAAAAAATAGCAGCAAACAGCTTCGCGAAAAACGGAAGAGCCGGCCTGGAAAACGAAGATGCATCATTGTGGGCTGACGGGCCCCGACGGGGATTGGGGTGCGGGGTGCGAGCCGGTGAAATCCGAGCAGCAAGGTTTTTCGACGGGATTGAATTCCATGAATTCGACGCGAGTATCGTCAGCGTCGTAAAGATTGAGCTGCCATTTGCCGTCTCGGCCGATTTTGGGTTGTTCGCCGGGATTCACACCTGCTTTGATGAGTTGCTGCTGGATGACATGGATGTCCGGGACGCCGAGAGAGATGTGATTCATGACGCCGAGCGTGTGTTTGTCGGCGGCGTGCGAGATACGGAGCATGTACTCGACCCAATCGGTGCCGTCAGGCACCTGCATGGCGACCCAATCGGTTTCGTCGTCTTTCATTCCGCCGTGCCAATAGGGGCGGAAGCCGAGAAGATCCTTGTAAAAATGGTCGGTGGCGGCGCGATCCTTGACGACGAAGCCCGCGTGAATAATGCGAACGGGGTTGGACGGGTTCGAGGGCGCCAGGCCGGCATTCAAGTCCTCGGCGTTTGCTAAGTGATAGGAGTCGGTGATCGAAATGTGTTGTCCCTCAGGATCCTGGAGCAAAAGACGGACGAGTTCTCCGGTGTGCTTTTTCTTCACTTCGTTAAAATCGATCTTTTTGGCGTTGAAGAATCTTGCGAATCCCTCCAGGTCGTCCGTAAGAAAAGAAACCTCCGCAAGCAGGTCCGAAGGCGGCGGACTGGGCATCTGTTTGAACGTGATGCGCTGCCCGCTCGGAAGAAACACGAATTGGGCAGGAACGTTCTCGCAATAATCGCAGGTGCGCTGCGGATCGATGAGATTTCGATAGTATTTGTGAGCTGCAGAAATATCCGAAACAAAAAAGGTGACACCGGCGATACCAAGAATGCGCGGGCGCTTCGGCGGTTTGCGGCGCGCCATGGCCGGAAAGCAGAGAAGCAAACTCGCGATAATCAATACGGCTTTTTTCATGCGATCACCTCATGTATTCGATGCCGAACGAGATTTTAGCTTGCGAATTTCGTCCAGGCGAACGCGAAGGCGCTGTTCGAAGCCCTGGTCGGTGGGCTGGTAGTAAGCGCGGTTGGCGAGATTGTCGGGGAGGCAGGTCATGTCGGTGACTTTTTCGTCGAAATTGTGGGCGTACTTGTAGCCTTGGCCGTAGCCGACGTTTTTCATGAGGCCGGTGACGGCGTTGCGGAGGTGCAGAGGGACGGGATCGGCTTCGGTTTTGTGCACGTCGTCGATGACTTCGCCATAGGCAGTGTAAACGGCATTTGACTTTGGCGCGAGTGCGAGATAGACGGCGGCCTGGGCGAGAGCAAGAAGGCCTTCGGGAGCGCCGAGGAAATCGAAGGCGTCTTTGGCGGCGAGAGTGACGGCCAGCGCGCCTGGTTCAGCGAGGCCGATGTCTTCGCTGGCCATGCGCACCATGCGGCGGGCCAGATAGAGCGGGTCTTCGCCGGATTCGATCATGCGCGCGAGCCAGTAGAGCGTGGCGTCGGGATCGGAGTTGCGCACGGATTTGTGGAGCGCGGAGATGAGGTTGAAATGTTCCTCACCGGCCTTGTCGTAGCGAAGGAGTTTTCGCTGTAGGACGTCTTCGAGCAGTTCGCGTGTGAGGACGCGCGCACCGGAAGGGCTGGGCTTTGCGCTGCGAACGGAGAGGTCGAGCGTGTTATAAGCGGAGCGTGCGTCACCGTTGGCGTAAGAAGCGATGCGGAACAGCACGTCGTCACTAGCTTCCACATTTTCGTTGCCGAGGCCGCGTTCTTTGTCGGCGATTGCCCGGCGTAGAAGATCCACGATTTGCGGTGTGGTGAGCGGATCGAGAACGTAGACCTTGGTACGCGAGAGAAGCGGCGAGATGACTTCGAACGAGGGATTTTCCGTGGTCGCGCCAATAAAAATAATGTGACCGGCTTCAACATAAGGAAGGAAAGCGTCCTGTTGAGCTTTGTTGAAACGATGAACTTCGTCGACGAAGACGATGGTGCGCAGGCCGCCGTGAAACTTGCGTTCGGAAGCGGCCATGACTTCCTTGATTTCCTTGATACCGGCAAGGACGGCGCTGAAGGCCACAAATTCCGAGCGTGTGAGTCGAGCAATCAGGCGAGCGAGCGTGGTTTTGCCGCAGCCCGGAGGTCCCCACAGCAGCATGGAGGTGATTTCATCCTTTTCAATTTGCTGGCGCAGCGGTTTGCCGGGGCCGAGGAGCTTTTTCTGGCCGATGAATTCGTCCAGAGTACGCGGACGCATGCGCTCGGCAAGCGGCTGGTGGTCGAGGTCTTCGAACGCGGGCTGGGGCAGCTTGGAGAAGAGGCTCACTGCTCTAGTGTGCGCTTTTCTGCCAAAGAATTCCTCTGGCGGGCCGCTTCGTAAAAAAAAACCGCGGCGGCGGCGGCGGCGTTGAGCGACTCGACGCCGCTGGCCATTGGGATGCGAATGCGGGCGTCGGCGCTGCGTTCGACTTCTTCGGGCAGGCCTGCCCCTTCGTTGCCAACGAGCAGCGCGACGGGTTCACACCAATCGACTTCCCAAGGTGAAAGGACAGGCGGCTCGCCGTCGTGCGGCTCGCGCACACTGGATGCCAGCGTGCGAACATTGGCGATTTTGAGTTGCGTGAGAAGTATCGGCAGCGACATTCCTGGAAGAATCGGCAGATGCAGCGCCGCGCCGGCCGAGGCACGCAAGGCTTTCGGCGAAAAGGGGCTGGCGGTGCCGGATTGGCCGGAAGCGGCGGTGACCGCGCCGGTGGCGCCGAAAGCCGCGGCGGTGCGCAGGATGGTGCCGACATTGCCGGGATCTTGCACGCCGGCGAGAACAACAAGAAGCGGAGCGCATGCGGAAGCGGGCGCGCGAAGCAGTTCGTCCAGGGAAGCGGTGCGCGGGTGGACGAGAGCGGCGACGCCTTGCGGATGTTCGGTGTCGGCAAGCCCTTCGAAGAGCCGGTCGGTGGTGCGCAGTACTGGAAAAGCCATTTCGGGCCTGCTAATGAATGGCGCGAGACGTTCGTGGTGGCGCTCGCCGGAGTCGCTAAAGAGAACCGCCTCGATGCTGCATCCGGAACGAAGCGCCTCTTCGACTAGGCGGACGCCTTCAACGCCTACGGAGCCGGATTCCGTGGGCAGGCCGCCGCGAAGCGCCATGCGGAACTCCTTGAGCCAGCGGTTGTCGCGGCTCGTGAGAACTCCGGGCGCGGCTGCGTTTGAAGCGTTGCGAGCGGATTTGCCGGGTGCGGCCATGGCAGGGAGGGTAGCAAATTTCAGTTATAAGAGGTTAGCAGTCGCAAGGGGGAGAGTCCGGGCGATGCGTTACCTCGGGTTTGCGAAGGAAGCCATAGGCGGAGCGTCGTGTGATTCGGAAGAACCGAGACGAGCGCGGATTTGGGCGAGGAGTTCGAACGAGCGCAGGCGCGCTGCGTGATCATAGATGTGCGCGGTCGCGATGATCTCGTCGGGTTGCGTGACGTCGAGAAAGTTGAGCAAGCGACGCTCGACGGTTTCGGGAGAGCCGACGACTGAACACAGCAGCGTCTGGCTTGCGGAGGCTTTCTCCGCGGGCGACCAGAAGGCGTCGATGTTGTCGATGGGCGGCGGAATTTGGCCGGGCGTGCCTCGGCGAAGATTTGTGAAGGCTTGTTGGACGGAACTGAAGAGGTAGCGCGCTTGGGCATCGGTTTCCGCGACGATGGCGTTCAGGCCCAGCATGGTGTAGGGCCGGTCGAGTTGCCTGGATGGCTTGAATTGCGCGCGATAGAGTTGTAGAGCCTGCATCATGTCGGCGGGCGCGAAATGCGATGCGAATGCAAATGGTAAGCCGAGCTCGGCCGCAAGTTGCGCGCTGAAGAGACTCGAGCCAAGCAGCCAAATGGGCACACGCAGACCAGCGCCAGGAACGGCGCGAATTTTTTGATCTGGCGTTGCGGGCTCGAAATAGGATTGCAGCTCTTCGACGTCTTGCGGGAAGTTGTCGGAGGCGGAAGCCATGTGGCGTCGCAAGGCGTGCGCGGTCGGCTGATCGGTTCCGGGCGCGCGGCCGAGGCCAAGGTCAATACGGTCTGGATAAAGCGAGGCGAGCGTGCCGAATTGCTCCGCGATGACGAGCGGAGAATGGTTCGGCAGCATGATGCCGCCGGAGCCGACGCGGATCGTTTTGGTCCCTCCAGCGACGTGGCCGATGACGACGGACGTGGCGGCGCTGGCAATGCCGGGCATGTTGTGATGTTCCGCCAACCAGAAACGATGGTAGCCCCAAGCTTCCGCATGTTGTGCGAGGTCGAGCGAATTGTGCAGAGCCGCGGCGGCGTTTGCGCCTTGGGGAATCGGCGATAAATCGAGGATGGAGAAGGGAATCACAGCGATTGGATGCCCAGGGGTGTGCCGAAGTTACGGATGGGAATCTTGAAGGTCTGCAACATGGCTATATGCAGCCTTATAGCAGGCTCTTATTGCATGACGTTGAGGGGTGTGTTAGCGTCGCCAAATCGAAGGCAAGCGCGGGCGAAGCGCAAGAGCATTGGTTTTCATTTTCGCCAAAGGCTAAAAAGTTGCCGGCAGAACTGTTGCGCGTGAATGCGCAAAACCCGGAAGCGGAAGTGCTGCGTTACGCGGCCGACTTTCTTACGCGGGGAAGTGTCGTTGCGATCCCTACCGACACGTTTTATGGGCTGGCTGCCGATCCGTTTAATCTTTCCGCAGTGGATGAAATTTACAAGGTGAAGGGACGTCCGGAAACGCGTGCGCTGCCCATTTTGGTGCGTTCACTCGAGCAGGCCATGCAACTGGCGCGCGAAGTGCCGCAGAATTTTTTGCGACTGGCGCAGGAATTCTGGCCGGGAGCGCTGACGCTGGTCGTGGATGCCGCGAACCGCCTGCCGCTGAAAGTGACGGCGAACACGGGGAAAGTGGCGCTACGCTGGCCGAAGAGCGATGTGGCGCGGAGATTGATCGACGAGTTTGACGGACCGATCACTGGAACCAGCGCGAACATTTCCGGATTTCCGTCGTGCTCGAGCGCGGAGCAGGTGATGAAACAGCTCGGCGGGCGGCTGCCGTTAATTTTGAATGGCGGCGAGAGCGGAGCGGTGCTGGGATCGACCATTGTCGAAGTGCGCGGGGGTTCGTGGAAGATTATTCGCGAGGGCGCAATTCCCGTTGCGGAAATTGAGAAGGCGCTGAAGTAACAGGCGCGCGGCGGTACTCACTGGAGAGCGTGGAGTGTCGCGAGAAAGTCGAAGTCGCCGGTGGGGGAAAGTTGGAGTCCGCCTAGCGAGCGACGGTGGACGGAGACGACGTCGGTGAACCACAGCGGTAAGTAGGGTAGATCTTCCGCAAGAATTTGTTGAACTTCGCTGCAGAGAGCCTTCCTTTTATCGCGGTCCATTTCGATGCGAATTTGATCGGTGAGCGCGTCGATGCGCGGATTGCGATAGTGTCCGCGGTTGGCGCCGTCTGGCGGGAAGCGTTTCGAGGAAAAAACAAATTCGAAAACGTCGGGATCGTTATTGGCGCCGACCCATCGCGAGTACGTGATTTGAAAATTGCCTCTGGAGGCGTCGGAAAGTAACGTGCCGAGTTCGAGAGGTCGCAGCTCGAGATCGACGCCTGCGCGCCGCCATTGCTCTTGCAGCACGGCGCCGATGAGGCGAGCCTGCTCTTCGGTGGAAGTTTTCAGCATGAGATGAAAGCGCATGCCGTCCTGTTTTCGGGGAAAGCCAGCAGCGTCCAGAAGCTCTTCCGCGCGCGAAGGATCGAGAGTGTGCTGTGCGACGTTTGGTTCGTACGCCCAATGATTGGGCGGGAGAATGCCGCTGGCGATGCGGGCTTGCCCGTGAAGCAGATAGCGAATGAGCGCGTCGCGGTCCGTTGCGAAGGCGAGGGCCTGGCGGACTTCGCGCTTGGCGAGAATGGGATCTTCGAGATTGAAGCCGAGATACGCGAAGTTTGTGCCGGGGCGCTGCGTGACGGAGAGATCCGGCTGGCGCGCGAGAACGGGAATCATGTCCGGCGAGAGAGAACTCATCTCGATGTCGGCGGAGCCTTTGCGCAGTTCGAGGGCGCGGACGACGGCGTCGGGGACAACTCGAAAACGAACGCGCGCGAGTTGCGGTGCGCCACGAAAATAATCGGGATCGCGCTCAACGACGACGTCTTCGTCCTGCGATTGCGATACGAAGCGAAACGGACCCGACCCGATGGGATGCCGAGAAAAATCCGGGCCGGCGTCGTGCGGGATGATGCCGACGGCGGGCCGCGCGAGGTTCCAAAGGAACGACGCGTACGGCTCGGTGAGATGAAAAACGACCGTGGCGGCGTCGGGCGCTTCGATGGAGGCAACCATGCGGAACGCGCCGCGCTTCGGCGAACGCGTGGCGGGATCGAGGATGGACTCGAACGTGTACTTGACGTCGGCGGAAGTGAGAAGGCGTCCGTCCTGAAAATGGACGCCGGAGCGCAGATGAAAAACATAGGTGCGCGGATCGGGCGTGCTCCAGGAATCGGCCAGATCGCCGCGGAAATTCATTTGGTCGTCGCGTTCGAGAAGGCTGCTGAAGAGTAGGCTGTCGATTTTTTGGGATTGCGAATCGGTGGCGTAGCGCGGGTCGAGATTGGTGGGGTTGGATTCGATTAGAAAAATTAGAGACGAGGGATCGTTTGTGTTGCGGCGTCCGCAGCCGTTCAAAAGAAAGAGAAAAGATGTAACGCAGAGAGCACAGAGGAGACGCAGAGTTCGCGGAGAGGCCGGGGCACTATTGCGGCGGGGCATAGGAGATTTTACCGAGAATAGCGGGAGCGTGCGCGCCGGTGGCGCTGGGAAGATTGCCTGGGCGGCGGTGAAAAGCTTCGTAGGCGAGCAGGGCAAACGCGAAGGCCTCTTTGGCGTCTTCCGGGATGCCGAAGCGAGAGGAAGAAAATATTTCGATGCTGGCGAAAGCGGCGGAGAGTTGGGCTAGGAGAAGCGGATTGCGCGCGCCGCCTCCGGAGACGATGAGCTGATGGATTGTTGTTTTGGGGAGGACAAAACGGTTCAGCGCGTCGACCACCGAAAGCGCGGTGAAAATTGTGGCTGCGCGAATGAGATCGGCGGGCTTGGCGCGATGTTTTTTGCCGAGGGCGAGAACTTTTTTCAGGTACGCGTGGCCGTAATATTCGCGGCCGGTGGATTTGGGAGGAGCGAGCTTTAGATACGGATCGCGCATCAGTTCGTCGAGAAGCGCGGGGATCGTGCGGCCGGTTTGCGCGATGGTTGCATTCTTGTCGAAGCGCTGACGTCCGCGGGTGAAGTGAGAGACGAGAGCGTCGATGAGCATATTGGCCGGGCCGGTATCGAAGGCGAGGATTTGTTCCGGCTTTGCAGAGGCGGGGATTACGGTGATATTCGCGATGCCGCCAAGATTGAGCGAGACGCGGCCGAGTTTTTCGTGCCGATAGAGAAGATAGTCGGCGTAAGGGACGAGCGGCGCGCCTTGGCCGTCGAGGGCTATGTCCGCGGGGCGAAAATCACCAACGGTAGTGATGCCGGTGCGCGCGGCGATGACGGAGGTCTCGCCGATTTGCAGTGTCGAAGCCGTAGGTCGGCCGAGATAAACCGCGGGCTTTCCTTGGTGAAAAATGGTTTGGCCGTGGCTGCCGATGAGCGCGATTCTTTTTGTTGAAACGCGAAATTTGTGGCACGCGGCGAGGGCGGCTTCGGCAAAAGTTTCTCCCAAGCGAAAATTCAGCTGGCTGAGTTCGCCAGCGGTGATGTGATGTTGTTCGGCAACCCGAAGGATTTCCTTGCGCAGCGCGGGAGGAAATTTGCTCGAGGTGTGGCCGAGTAGTTTCGCGTGGAGACGCGGCGGTGCGCTCGAGATGCGGGCGAGCGCGACATCGATGCCGTCGGCTGAAGTGCCGGACATGAGGCCGAGAACGAGCATGGATTTAGTTGCCATCGTCTGTGAGTGAATTTAAACACAGAGGGCACAGAGAACACAGAGCGGAGAGAGGAGCAGGGAGATAAAGAGTGAACTCACGGAACGCGCCAGTGAAAAGACTCTGCAGGGGCTGGCTTGGGCCGCCCGCACAGGCTAAAGGGATTATGAGATCTGCTTTTTGAGTTCGGCGAGAAGGTTGAGTGCGTCGAGCGGCTTGAGTTGATCGAGATCGGCGCCGCGGAGCTTGTCGAGAACGGCGCGGTCGAGCGCGGTGAAGAGAACTTCCTGGTGGCCGTTGCGGCGGTGTGGGGAAGAGGTTACGGCGTCTGTTGATGCGCCGGCCACGCTTGCCGTCGGATCATCGAGAACGCCGGGAGAAAGCGTCTCGCTGAGCGCGTGCTCGCTCTGCTCGTGTTTTTTCAGGACTTCGCGGGCGCGCTCGATGACGCTGCGAGGAAGTCCCGCGAGGCGTGCGACTTCGATCCCGTAGCTTTTATCGGCGCTGCCGGGCTCGACGCGGCGCAGAAAAATAATTTCGTTGGGCGTTTCCTTGACGGAGACGTGAACGTTTTGCACGCCAGTGAGAAGATCGGCGAGCTCCGTGAGTTCGTGGTAATGCGTGGCGAAAAGCGTACGCGCGCGAGTGTGCTTCTGCAGATGCTCGACGACAGCCCAGGCAATCGAAAGCCCGTCAAACGTCGCGGTGCCGCGGCCGACTTCATCGAGCAGAACGAGACTCGATGGCGTGGCGTGATGCAGGATGGCGGCGACTTCGCTCATCTCGACAAGAAATGTAGAGCGCCCGCGCGCAAGATTATCGCTGGCGCCGATGCGCGTGAAGATGCGATCCGTGACGGGCAGCTTGGCCTGGCGAGCCGGAACGAACGAGCCCATCTGCGCCATCAGCACAATCAGCGCGGCTTGTCGAAGGTAGGTGGATTTGCCTCCCATGTTCGGACCGGTGATAAGCAGGAGCTGTTGGCGGCCGGGATCGAAGCAAAGATCGTTGGGCACAAAACGCTCGCCGCGCTGGCGCAAGAGTTCTTCGATGACGGGATGGCGTCCTCCGACAATGAGCAGTTCGCCCGTGGAGTTGAACTCGGGACGCGCGTAACCGCGATCGGCGGCGAGTTTGGCGAAGGAAGTGAGCACATCCAATTGGGCGACTGCGGCTGCCGTGCGACGCAGACGCGCGGCCTGGGCGGCGATGCTGGAACGAATTTCGATGAAGAGCTGCCGCTCAATTTCGAGGATGCGCTCGTCCGCCGCAAGTATTTTGCGTTCGTACTCTTTTAGCTCGGAAGAAGTGAAGCGCTCGGCGTTCACGAGCGTTTGCTTGCGTTCGTAATCCGCCGGCGCGAGATGAAGATTGGGTTTCGAAATCTCCATGTAGTATCCGAAAATCTGATTGAAGCGAATCTTCAGAGAGGCGATGCCGGTGCGTTTGCGCTCGCGCTCTTCCATCGCGGCGATAATCTGCTTGCTGTGCTGGCTGAGGTTGCGAAGCTCGTCGAGTTCGCCGTGATAGCCGCTGCGAATCGTGCCGGGATCAGTGGCGAGCGCCGGAGGCTCGTCGGCAATGGCGCGTTCAAGGCGTTCTCGGACGTCAGTAAGCTCGTCAATCTCGCCGTGAAGATGCCGAAGCAATACGCTGCCGCCCACCGGAGGCGGCGTCAGAAAATTCTTCAGCACCGGAAGCTGAGCGAGCGATTTGCGGAGTGCCACAAGTTCGCGCGGAGACGCGAGGCCCAAAGTGATGCGGCTCGTCAGTCGCTCCAGATCCTGGATGCCGCGCAGCTCTTTTCGAATTTCGCCGCGAACCACGGTTTGTTGCACGAGGTGCGCGACGGACTCGAGGCGCTCTTCGATGGCGTCGCGATCGATCAGCGGCCGGAGAATCCACGAGCGCAAGAGCCGCGCCCCCATACCGGTGACAGTCGCATCGAGAGCGGCGACGAGCGTTACGGGCCCGCTGCGTGAGGATTCTTCCGTAAAGATGGGCGTGAGCAGTTCGAGGTTGCGGACAGAGACAGGATCGAGGACGAGCGTCTCGTGCTGCTCGTAGTACCTAACGCGGTCCAAGTGCTGAAGGGCCTCAACGGTCGGCGGCTGTGTACTCGTCGAATCCACGCCCGTGTCCGGACCGCGTGCGGCGTTTTCCCGCAAATAGTGAACGATGGCGCCAGCGGCTGAGAGCGCCTGCGGATGGTCATCCAGTCCGAATCCCGTCAGTTCCGCCACGCCAAACTGTTCACGTAAAATCCGCTCAGCATAGTCGCGCTGGAAAATCCAGTCTTCGAGGCGGCTTTCGACCCCGCCCGCGCCTTCGAGCAAAGAAGTCTTCGCGGTTTCGAAAAGCTGCTGCGGCCGCGGCAGAAGCGTTTCGCGCGGATGGAGAAGCTGCAGCTCGTCGCGCAAAGCCTCGTCCGCATCGGCCCCCGAAAATTCGGTGGACTGAAATTCGCCGGTCGAGAGATCCGCGAACGCCAAACCAATTGGCGAGCCCGACGCATGTCTTGCCACGGCCGCCAAATAATTATTTTCCCGGGCATCGAGAACCGACACATCGGTGGCCGTGCCTGGCGTGATGACGCGCACAACTTCGCGGCGCACCAGCTTTTTGCCGGGACCAGGAAGCTCCATCTGATCGCAAATCGCGACTTTGAACCCACCACGGATAAGCCGCGCGATGTAACCATCCGCGGCGTGATACGGGACCCCGCACATGGGAATGGGCTGGCCCTTTTCGCGGTTGCGCGAAGTCAGGGTGATTTGCAGTTCGCGGGCAGCAAGTATCGCGTCTTCGTAGAAAAGCTCATAAAAATCGCCAAGGCGGAATAGTAGCAGCGCGTGCGGGTAACGCGTCTTGATCGCGTGATACTGCTGCATCAGAGGTGAAGTGGGCTCGCTCATCACCAAGCTCTTCGCTGTCCAAACACGGAATTACGCCGCGAGTTTCGTGCCGGCATAATAAGAACTAGCCGCGCAGGTTCGCGCCTCGCGTGTTGCACATACTTCCCGCGCAGGGGCACGGCATGCCGTGCCCCTACAAGCAAGGTCGCGGTCAATTTCGAATGCAGCGCGCTGCTCATTCGCGGATGCCCAATTCCGTCAGAAGAAAAGCGTAATCGAGCGCGATCTCTCGCAAATAATCGTACCGCCCCGAAGCGCCGCCGTGTCCCGCGCCCATGTTCGTTTTCAAGAGCAGCAGATTCGCATCGTTTTTCAATGTTCGCAATTTGGCCACGTATTTCGCCGGCTCCCAGTACATCACCTGACTGTCGTTCAGCCCGGTTTTCACAAGCATCGTGGGATAAGCCTTGGCCGCGATATTTGTATAAGGACAATAGTCCTTCATGCAGAAATAATCTTCCGCAATGCGCGGATCGCCCCATTCCTCATATTCGCCGACGGTAAGAGGCAGCGAAGCGTCCAGCATGGTGTTAAGCACATCGACAAATGGGACGTGGCTGATGACCATTCGGAAGAGGTCAGGCCGCATGTTCGCAACCGCGCCCATCAGAAGACCGCCCGCGCTTCCGCCTTCGATGACAAGATTGCGCGACGCGGTATAGCGTTCGGCGATGAGGTGCTCGGCCGCGGCGATGAAGTCCGTGAACGTATTGCGCTTCCGGCGCAGGCGGCCCGCGTCGTGCCACGGCTTGCCAAGTTCGCCGCCGCCGCGGATGTGCGCGACGGCATAAATCACACCGCGATCGAGCAGGCTCACGCGGTTCGAGCTGAAATTCACGGCGACAGAGTGCCCGTAGCTGCCGTAGCCGTAAAGCAGCAGAGGAGCGGAGCCGTCGAGCGGCGTGTCTCGACGATAGACGAGTGAAATCGGAACGCGCGCGCCGTCCGCAGCTGTGGCGTGAAACCGCTCGCTTACGTATTGCGCAGCGTCGTAACCGCCGAGAACAGGCTGTTCTTTACGAAGCACGCGTTCGCGCGTGCGCACGTCATAGTCAAAGACGGAACGCGGCGTAACAAAAGACTCATACTGAAAGCGCACAAACGAAGCATCGAACTCCGGATTGGCTCCCAGTGCCGCACTATACGCAGGCTCCGCGAATTCAATGCGGTGAGACGCCGAGAGCGCATCGGGCGCCTCGATGCTGAGATCCACGATCCGCAGATACGGTAGCCCGCCCTCCCGTTCGAAAAGAACGAAATGGGAACGAAATACGTCAACACCGGCGAGCATCACCTCCGGCCGGTTGGAAATAATCTCCCGCCACTTGGCTCGTCGCGGATCGGCGACTGGCGCGCACATCAAACGAAACGTGCGCCCGCCTGAATTGGTGCGGATAAAGAAGTAGCCGCCCGCATCATGCGGGTTCGCGCCGCGCTCTTCTCGCGTCAGCGGATTTGGATGATGATCGACGTAATACTCGTGGTTCGCCTCGCGCGGAGAAATCACGCGAAACTCCCCATCCGGCTGAACCGCGGGCAGAAACCGCACCTCACTTGTCGTATGGCTCGCAATCACCAGCATGAGAAGCGCCCCACTGCGCGTCCGCCCGATTTCGATGCGAAAGCGCTCGTCGATCTCTTCATAAATCAGGGCGTCTGGCTCAGCCAAACCCACCGTGTGGCGATAGAGCCGGTGCGAACGTTTCGTTGTCGCGTCCTCAACAGTATAAAAAAGCGTCCGATTGTCCGCCGCCCAGGCTGCGCTGGTCACGCGCTCCATCGCTTCAGGAAAATCCCTACCGCTCCACAGATTTTTGATGTGCAGCGTGTACTGCCGGAATCCCGTCGTATCGAGCGCATACGCAAGGAGCTGGTTGTTATTACTCACGTCGAATGCGCCGAGTCCCAGAAACGAGTGTCCTTCCGCCATCCGATTCAGGTCCAGCAGCATCTCGTCCAGCGAACCGCTCGAGTCAATACGGCGGCAATGGGTCGGATACTGTTTGCCTTGCTCCGTGCAGGTGAAATAGAGATACCCGCGCAAGCGGTATGGAACGGACAAGTCCGTCTGCAGAATGCGCCCCAGCATTTCCTGATAAAGCGTTTCCTGAAACGATTCGGTGGGCCGCAAGATGGCGTCGGTATACGCGTTTTCCGCCTCTAAATAGGCGATGACCTCGGGGTTCTCTTTTTGGCGCAGCCACGCGTAATGGTCGACGCGGCGGTCGCCGTGCAAAACGGTTTCGGCCGGCTCGCGCCGCGCGCGTGGCGGCGAAAGAAGCGGAGTGCGGTTTGCTTCGCTCGAAAAAGCTGGCACTACTGGATTGGCGTCAGAATTCATGCGTCTCTTGATCTGGCGCGCACAGGGGGCCGAGCGCCGGGCCTTTTGCAATCACGCTGGGCACAGCTGAAATACGTTCGTCCGCTATACTAACGGAAGTCTGCGGCGGCGGAAAGCCGAGGCGCGTAGCGGCAAGGACGGCAATGGCTCGGGAAATCGAGATCAAGCTCAAAATCAGCGACGCAAAGGCTCTGAAGCGAGCGTTGAAGCGGTTGGACGCGCGTCCCGTCGCTGGTGGAACTGGCCGCGTCCATGAATGGAACGTCATTTTCGATACGCCGCAGGGCGGCCTTGCCAAACACGGACAATTGCTTCGGATTCGAACGGAAACGCCGGAAGCAAAATCGAAAAAGAGCAAGGCAGCTCCTGGGCAGCGCACCTTGCTGACCTTCAAGAGGCCGCTCGTTGCCGGAACGGCGCTTCCCGGGAGCAAGCAAGAAAATCATCGCCATAAAGTCCGGGAAGAGTTTGAGATCCAGGTGGCCAATGCCAGCGTGCTCGCCAAGATATTCGAAGGGCTGGGAATGCGCGGCTGGTTCCGCTACGAAAAGTACCGCACTACGTTTCGCCTGCCTGCCGCTTCGAGTTGGGCCAAGGGCTTGCTAATCGAACTGGATGAAACCCCCATCGGAACGTTTGTCGAGCTGGAAGGGCCGCCATCCGCGATTGATCGGGCAGCGCACGAGCTTGGCTATGCTCGGCGGGACTACATCATGAAGAGCTATCTCGCTCTCTACTTGGACGACTGCCGTCGAAAGGGCAGAGAGCCGCGAGACCTGGTCTTCGAAGCCGCGAAATAGCCAACGCAAAGCAAAAAACTCAAAAAAAATAGCTCCCGAGGTCATTCTTTTCTTGACATTGAAACGCGCCCGGCTTATCACTGCAACTGCAGCTGCCAAACGGCGCAGCAATTGCTCCGTCTGGCGGTTAGTCCCTGCGTGGCTTTATATGGCTGCCACGTTTTAGGATGAATTCTCTTCTGATGAGTACGTCCAACGAACTCGAACCTGGCCCTAGTCGCTTCGGCAAAAACCGAACGTACGGGGCAAGGCTTGGGACGGGCAATTGGGCAACGCCGCGCGAGGTGCAAGGCCTGTGGCCAGCGGCAGGTTGGGGAGGGTTCGCGCCTGGCTAACGGTAAGCCCATTTTTATCAGGCACTTGCCCGCGGCCGAGGTCATTTCGGTACGTGGGCTTTTTTATTGGTCGGATGCCCGGTGCTCGGTAAACGAACGCTGCGGGGCGCCCTCCGGGGACTTCCTTCTGCTGAAGCAGAATCCGCCGGACACGAGTGAAGGGGCACTGTTATGGAAATATACGCAACAGAACTGATGGGCGCGGAAGCCTACGACGCGCAGGGCAATTTCGTGGGCCGCGTGCGCGAGTTTTTTATTGAGCCGGCGCAAGCGCCCAACCGTCTCTCGCACTTCCTGCTCTCGCGGGGCCGCTTCCAGCCGCTGATTGCGCGCCACGATCAGGTGGCCACCTTCGCTCCCGGGGCGATTCGACTGAACGTCAGCGAGCGCGCGCTGCAACTTTATGAACCGAACGAATCGCTGCTGGCGGTGCGCAAGGATTTGCTGGACCAGCAGATCATCGACACACTCGGCCGCAAGGTCGTGCGCGTGAATGATGTGGACCTCACGGAGCAGCGCACCAACGGAAATGTCGAGCTGCGCGTTACGCAGGTCGATGTTGGCCTGCCCGGCGCGATGCGCAGGCTCTTGCAGGGAGTAGTTTCTCCAGGGATGATCCGCAAGCTGCAGAGGAAGCTGCCGCAACGAGCTATTCGCTGGGAATTCGTTAATCTGGTCGAATCAGACCCCTTGCGCCGCGTCAAGCTGCGCATCACCCACGAGAAGCTTGAAGACCTGCACCCGGCCGATCTGGCCGAGATTGTGGAGGACCTGTCGGCGTCCGAGCGGCAGGGCATTATCGCTTCGCTCGACGAAGAGACGGCTGCGGCAGTTTTGGCCGAACTTGATGAGCGCCTAACGACGCAAATCGTCGAAAAGATGGACCCCGAAAGAGCCGCCGACATTCTCGAAGAGATGGCGCCCGATGCCGCCGCCGATCTCCTCGCCGACCTTCCGAAGGAAACGTCGGAGGAATTGCTGGATGAGATGCCCGGCCAGGAAGCTGATGAAGTACGCGAGCTTCTGGCGTTCGATCCTTCGACGGCTGGCGGCATGATGAATACGGAATTCGTGTTCGTGGGCGAGGGGTCCAGGCGGGAAGAAGTGCTTGCTTGGATTCGCAGTCTGGAATTGAATCTCGAACAACTCGATACCGTCGTGCTGCTCGATAGCGAGGCGGAGTATTCCGGCACCGTCTCTGTCGCGCGATTGCTTCTCGCCGCTCCGGAACAGAAGATGTCCGAGTTGCGCAGCGAACCGCTGCTGAGCATTGCCGCGGATGCGGATGAAAGAGACGTGTTCGAGCTGTTCGACAAATACAATTTGAGAATGCTCACGGTGGTGGATAAGGAGAAGCGCCCCATTGGCACCGTCACCGTGGACGACGTGGTTTCGCGCCTGGTGAAGAAATAAGAAGGGAATTGGCAGCGGCGGATGAACTGGGAAAATCTTAAATCGAGGTTTGAAGGCCTGCAAACGCGCGGCGAAGATTTGCAGCACAAGATCCGCGGGCTGCGCCGCCGTTTGACTCTTCTGCTCGCGGTTGTCGGGCCGGGGCTGATCACTTCCAACGTCGACAACGACGCCGGCGGCATTGCCACCTATTCGCAGGCGGGCGCGCAGTATGGGTACGCGCTGCTCTGGTCATTAATCCCCATGACCATCGCGCTGTACGTAACCGAAGAGATGTGCGCGCGCATGGGCGTCATCACCGGCAAAGGATTATCGGATCTGATTCGCGAGGAGTTCGGTTTTCGCCCCACCTTTTTTGTGATGATCACGGGTTTCTTCGTGGACCTGGCAAACGTGGTTGCGGAATTTGCCGGCGTGGCCGCGTCCATGGAAATGTTTCATGTCAGCCGGTACATCGCCGTTCCCATCGCCGCAATCCTGGTCTGGATTCTGGTGATGCGGGGAACGTACCGCCAGGTCGAGGTCATCTTCCTGATTGCGTGCGGTTTCTACGTCACGTACATCATCTCTGCCATTCTGGCAAAACCCAATTGGCTGGAAGCGGCCCAGCACGTCGTCATTCCAAACCTACATTTTAATGCGGGCTATCTGCTCACATTAACGGCGCTGGTGGGCACGACGATTGCCCCGTGGCAGTTTTTCTACTTGCAAGCGGGGTTCGTCGAGAAAAAAGTCGGCCCGAGGCAGTATCCGCAGGCGCGCGCCGACGTCTTGGTTGGCAGCATCAGTTGCATGGTGATCGTGTTTTTTATCATTGTGGCCACTGCGGCCACCCTGTATGCCTCCGGCCAGCGCGACATAACCGATGCGGTTCAGGCCGCTAAGGCGTTGATTCCTCTCGCCGGCAAATGGGCTGGATTTACGTTTGCTTTCGGCCTATTGAATGCCTCGCTTTTCGCCGCTTCGATTTTGCCTCTCTCGACAGCGCATGTCATCTGCGAAGGACTCGGATTTGAAGCCGGGATCGACCACAAATTCAAGGATGCGAAAATCTTTTATGGCCTCTATACGGTTTTGATCGCCGTAGGCGCAGGCATCATCCTGATCCCGCACGTTCCGATCTGGAAGATCTTTATTTTCTCGCAGGTAGGGAACGGTATTTGGCTGCCCGTGGTCGTCATCTTCATCCTGCTTCTCGTAAACCGCAGGGATCTGATGGGCGAGCACGTGAATACTCTCACCTTCAATATCGTCGCGTGGGTGACGGCGATCGCCATGATTATCCTGACGCTCGTGCTGGTCTACACCTCGCTCTTCCAGGCCGCGCCGCCACCGGGCGGTTGATGCCCTTCGCGGCGGTGCGCGGTACGGTGATGCACAAAACGGCACTCCGGCATTGCGCCGCTGCCAAATCGTATGTTAACTTTGCGGCGTAAAGAAGAATCCACCGAAACACCGTGCCGCTCAATAGACCACACACGACGCTGCAAGTTTCCGCCTCCGGCGCGCTTGGCCCCCTGACGCCCGAGGAAGCTCAGATCTTCGGAAAACTCGATCTGGAGAGGCTTCCGCGGCATGTGGCCGTGATAATGGACGGCAATGGACGCTGGGCGCAGCAACGGCACCTGCCGCGCATCGCCGGCCACCGCTCCGGCACCGCGACGGCGCGCTCGACGATTGAGACCTGCGCGCGGCTGAAGATCGAGGCGCTCACGCTTTATGCCTTCTCCGTGGAGAACTGGCGGCGCCCGAAAACGGAAATAGACTTTCTCATGCAGTTGTTGCGCGAATATTTGCGCCGGGAAATGCCGCTGCTGCAAAAAAACAATATCCGCATGCGATTTTTGGGCCGTACGGATGAACTTCCCAAGGGCGTGCAGGACGATGTCCGCGACGCCATGGATAGAACGGCCGGCAACAAGGGCATGGTGCTCTGCGTGGCGCTGAACTATGGCGGCCGAGCGGAAATCGTCGATGCCATGAAAGCGATTTTGGCCGAACAGGACGGCCATGCCGGTCGCGCCGCGATTACGGAAGAGTCGCTGGCCCGCCATCTGTACACGAATGGTCTCCCGGACCCCGATCTACTTATCCGCACCAGCGGCGAAATGCGCGTCAGCAATTTTCTGCTGTGGCAAATTGCTTACGCGGAGATTTTTGTCACGGAGACGCTTTGGCCTGATTTCACCCGTGCGCGACTGCTCGAAGCGCTAGTGGAATTCCAAAAACGCGAGCGGCGCTACGGCGGAATTCGCGAGGGCCAGCCCGCCCCGGAAACATCAGCTCGTGTGGTTGGCAAGTGAATCTTTGAGCGCGGTCAGCGCCGCGGCAACCGTAGGGACACGATATATCGTGCCCCTACAATTGCAACGCCGCTGCTCCACCTTTTTTGGAAACCCATTCTCGGAAACCGGGATTCTGTTGTTTTGTGATTCTCCCCCGTGATTTATTTCCCTGCATGTGATGAGATGGAACCCGTGATTCTTCAGGGGATCCCCTTGCTATGACCTGGAAGCGCGTCGCGACCGCCGTCGTTCTCATTCCGTGTGTCGTCGGTTTGGTATTGTGGGGCTCGACCGGTGCGGTCGCGTTGGGACTCGCGCTCGTGATCGAACTCGCGCTCTTCGAATATTTTGCTTTAGGCGATGCGATTGGCCATCGTGCTTATCGTTTTTGGACTGCGGCTTGCGCCCTGGCACTGGTTTACGTGCAGTGGCTGGCGGCCATCGCCCCATCCTACGAACTCGTCGGCGGGCTGACGTTTCATCGAGAAGTCGGACGAATCTTGGGAGTCATTCCCGCGGTCCAGGACGTTTTTCTTATTTTCGTACTTGGTATTGGCGCCCTTACGCTTTGGACTAGGCGTCCAATTGTAGAAGCCCTGCCTGCAGCGGGAATCAGTTCCAGCGGATTGATCCTGGTGGCTTTTCCTCTGACTTTTGCGATTCGGCTGCAAGGGCACGGAGCGGACGGTCCAAAACTGCTGTTGTTTGCGCTGGTCATTACCTGGGTCGGAGATACCGCCGCATTTTTTGTGGGCCGCGCTCTGGGAAAGCACCGGCTAGCCCCAGTCCTAAGCCCTAAGAAAAGTTGGGAGGGGACAATCGCCAGCATTTTGGGGGCGCTGCTTGTCGCCGTTGTTTTTGCAAGATGGCTCACGGTGCCGTTACCGCATTTCCTCGCCATGGCTGCCGTCGGCAATGTCGCTGGTCAAGCGGGCGACCTTTTGGAATCCGCCTACAAGAGAAGCGCGGGCGTTAAAGATTCGGGTTCGCTGCTGCCTGGGCATGGCGGCGTGCTTGACCGAATCGATGCGCTGATTCTGACAATCCCCGTTGTCTGGTACTATTGGATTTGGATTTACTTGCCCTCCCGGTAGGACAGACACTCCTGTCTGTCCCGTTCCGTGAGTGGAAAGACTTGCGGAGCAGTTTGAAAGACCGACAGGAGTGTCTGTCCCATCGAGTTTGGCGGGGAGTGCCGGACTGAATGTCTGCCTCACCGGCTTCGGAGAAGAGATTCGTCCTTGAAGCAGCTATCCATTTTGGGTTCAACAGGTTCGATTGGGCGGCAGTGTCTTTCCGTCGTGGAAGCGCTGCCGGAGCGGTTTGGTGTCGTCGCGCTGGCTGCGGGTGGCAACCTCGAGGAATTGACCGGCCAGATTGAACGGCACCGTCCGGAACTGGTTTCTGTTAGTGATGAAAAGAAAGCCGATGAACTGGCTTCCGCGCTTCGCGCCAGCGGAATTTCTCCGCTGCCCGCGATCCATCATGGACGCGAAGGTATGCTGGCAGTCGGAACGCACGCAAAAGCGGAGATTGTCGTGTCCGCGGCCGTTGGCGTTGTCGGCCTCGAAGCCACCTACGAAGCGGTCAAGCTGGGAAAGACCATAGCGCTCTCGAACAAGGAAGTTTTAGTCGCCGCGGGTGAATTGGTGATGACCGCCGCGAAGAAAGCTGGTCGCGAATTGTTGCCGGTGGATAGCGAACACAATGCCGTCCATCAATGCCTGCGCGGTGGAACACATGGCGAAGTGAAGCGGATCGTGCTGACGGCGAGCGGCGGACCGTTTCGGAAGACGCCGCTTGCCGACCTTGAGAATGTGTCGCCAGAGCAAGCGCTCGCGCATCCGAACTGGAAGATGGGCAACCGCATCACCATCGATTCCGCCACGATGATGAACAAAGGATTCGAAGTGATCGAGGCGCGCTGGCTCTTCGGCATGCGGCCCGATCAGATTGACGTTGTGATTCACCCGCAGTCCACCGTTCATTCCATGGTCGAATTCGTGGATGGTTCGATTTTGGCGCAACTGGGGCCAACGGATATGCGCATGCCCATCCAATATGCGTTAACCTATCCAGAGAGAGTGGCGTCTAATCAAGTAGCCCTGGATTGGCGCAAGCTGCGGCGGTTGGATTTCGCAAAAGTTTCCACACGGCGTTTTCCTTGTCTTCGTCTGGCCCGTGAGGCGATGAAGAAGGGCGGGGCGCTGCCTTGCGCGCTGAATGCCGCGGATGAGGTTGCCGTAGCGGCATTTCTGGACCGGCGGCTTCCGTTCCGGGGGATTGCGGAAGTGATCGAGCGCGTGCTGGCGCGCACACCGCGGATGCGCTTTGAAAAGATGGATGACGTGTTGGCGGCCGATGCGGAAGCGCGGCGGCTGGCGAAAGAAGAAGTGAACCATTTGGCAGCAAAGGCAGTGGCCGTTTTATAAGTTTTATAAGAAGGGAAAGACGGAAAAATGGGAGCGGTTTACCTCATAGTTGGCGTTGGGCTGGTGCTTGGCGTAATGGTCCTTGTTCACGAATGGGGACATTTCATTGTGGCGCGGCTGTGCGGCGTGCGCGTCGACGTATTTTCTATCGGCTTCGGGCCGCGGCTCTTCGGATGGAAGAAGGGGCCGACGGACTATCGAGTGAGCGCGCTACCACTGGGCGGATACGTGCGCATGGCCGGGCAAGATCTTTCCGAAGTCGACGCGGGAACTAAGCCGCCAACCGGGGCGCCGGACGAGTTGATGAGTAAGTCTCGATGGAAGCGGGCCTTGATTTCTTTTGCGGGCCCCGCCGTGAACCTGATCTTCCCGATCTTTCTCCTCACCGGGCTCTTTGCGATTGTCGGGATGCCGTACTCCGCCTATCTGAATGCGCCGGTTCGAGTGACAGAACTGCCTCCGCATTCTGGAGCCGCATCTGACCCTCTAAAAGTGGGCGATACCGTCCTTTCCATCAACGGGGTTGCGACGCCGAGTTGGGAGCAGGCGCTGCTGGCGCTGAAGCAGGCGGGGCCATCGGGGATGGTCAGGATGGAAGTCGTCGATGCGGGCACGCGCCGAACTATCGAGGTCCCCGCAAAAAGTGCATCCGACACAAGCAAAATCCTCGGATATGCACCCATCCGTCCGGTGATCGATCAGGTCGCTCCAGGCACTCCGGCGGACCGCGCCGGGATCCGGGAAGGCGACGTAATTACGGCGGTGAATGGAAACAAAATTGAGTACTGGGAACAGTTCATGCAAGCCACCCAGTCCTCGAATGGCCAGCCCATGACGCTGGACGTGAACCGCAAGGGAAAGTCCGTCCAACTTGTTGTGACGCCAAAAAAAGGCGCGGCGGACAATGGCGAAAATGTTTATCAAATTGGCGTGGCTCGACGCGACGAAATCGCTTACAAACACGTATCTTTTAGCGAAAGTGTGCATTTCGCGGGCGCAGAAACCCTCGACAACATTGCGCGAACGGTGGACGTAGTCGGGAAACTATTCAGCGGACGCGTCTCGATCAAGCAGCTTCAGGGACCTGTGGGAATTTCGCACATGGCGGGCCAGGCCGTGCGCCGGGGCCCGCTGGACGTGATTTCCTTGATGGTGTTGATCAGCATTAACCTCGGCATCTTGAATCTTTTGCCGATTCCCATTCTCGACGGCGGAAATATACTGCTGCTGGCGATTGAAGGAATCATGCGGCGCGATTTGAGTTTGAGCTTCAAGGAGCGCTTCGTGCAGGTCGGCCTGGTGTTCCTCTTGGTCATCTTCGCCATCGTTATGTACAATGACATTTTGCGGCGGATTTCGAGCCATTCCTAGCCGCGGTGCGCAGCGCTTCAGGAGGGCGACTGATGTCTGTATCGCCGACCCACCGGGTTTCGACGGGCGAGCGCATCAATACCGCGGAGACCACCGGAAAACTGCAGAAGGCCATCCGCGAGCGCGGAATTCGGTTGACGAGGCAAAGGCGCGTGATCCTCGAGGTCATGGATGCCGCCGAGCAACATCTGGACGTGGATCAGATTCTTGAGCGCGCGCAGAAAATCGATTCCGGCGTCCATCTGGTCACCGTTTACCGCACCATCGATCTACTTAAAAAAGAAGGACTTATCGACGAACTCGACCTGCTGCATCTGCGCGGCGACCGCCACTATTACGAGAGCCACGGGCCGCGCGACCACATCCACGTGGCGTGCCTGCGCTGTGGCAAGGTGCGCGAGTTCGAGAGCCGGCTTTACGAGCAACTGAAGCAGCAGATTGCGCGAGACTTCAAGATGAAGGTCACCGTGTCGCGCACCGAAGTTGGCGGGTACTGCGAAGAGTGCCAGGAGAAGATGTAGAGGAAGTAGAGGAGTTGGTGGACGTGCTGTGAAATATGGAAATATGGGGACAGACGGGAAGTTTCCTGGTGTATCTGTTCGCACGAATCAAAAATTGCAGGAAACGTTCCGTCTGTCCCCAAGTTTCCTGTCCCCAAGTTTCCCGTCTGTCCAAAACTTCAACTTCTTATTTCGCCTGCGCTAGCCCCGCAACAACTGCGGCAAGTTTATCGAGTATCTGGTTCCAGCCCTCTAATTGACCGCTATTTTTCGCGCTCTCCATGGGTTCATTTCCAATGAAGGTGAGTTTTGTCTGGCCGTTTCCTAGATCCTCAAAGATGGTCACGTCGTACGCACCCTCTATGGCCTCATGTTCTATTCCTAGCTGCGCGGGATCGATCTTGTTTCCCTTCGAGTCCGAAAAATACATCAAGGAAACGATCTTCTCGTACGGAACAATCTCTTGGTATTCAACCGCATTCCAGAACTCCTGCCCATCTGGAGATCTCATGCAGCAGAGAAATTTTCCCCCTACGCGAAAATCCATCTCGCAAAAAGGCGCAGTAAAACCCTTCGGCCCCCACCACTGCATCACATATTTCGGGTCTGTCCACGCCTTCCAAACCAATGCGCGTGGGGCGTCAAAAACTCTGGTGATAACCATCCGCTCTGTCTCGTTAACCGTGTTTTTTCCCATCTCTGACCTCCTCTTTTTTCATTTGTTTTACAACCACATCCAACTTGTCGAAACTCTCTTCCCAGAATCGGCGATAGCTAATCGCCCAGTCGCTGACTGTCTTTATCGCCTCTGGCCTAAGCGTGCACACGCTCTCTCTTCCACGCTTCGTCTTGATCACAATCCGCGCCCGCACCAGGTAGGCAATATGTTTTGAAATCATCTGCTGCGAGAGTGCAAACGGTTCCGTCAATCCATGCACCGAGGCAGGCCCATGGGAGAGTCGTTCGATCATCGCCCGGCGGGTTGGATCAGACAGAGCCACAAATGTTGTATCTAACTTATCCACAACCATATGGTAGTGAATTATCCGCCGATGTCAAGTGTGAATTTTGCAGTTCCCGATTTCAAAAACCGAGTACGGGGCGCCCTCCGCATAACGGAGAGTCCGGGTCGCCCGTCTCACCGGCCACGAAAACGGCGTCCCGCGGCGGTACCTTTTGCGCTAGACTACGGGATGAGGACAAACAAAATGTCTCTCGATTGGTCGCAATGCCCAGCTGTCGAAAGCGTTCCGGGGAAAGTGAGCGGTGCCTGGGTTCTTCGCGGCACACGCATGCCAGTCTCCGTCATTTTTGAAAATTTGGAAGCTGGCGCAAACATCGATGACATCATGGAGTGGTTTGAAGGGCTGGACCGCGAACAGATAAAAGCTGTGATCGAGTTTGCCGCCCGCAGTCTCGACGCGGCCCCTTCTGCCTCTAGGCGTTGATGCTCGTTCTCTTCGACCAGGGAACTCCCGTGCCCTTGCGCCCCTTCCTCGCAGGACACACGGTCGAAACAGCGGGGCAACGAGGTTGGGACAAACTCAGGAATGGCGAATTGCTCGAGGCCGCTGAAGAAGGCGGCTTTGAGGTGCTGGTCACTCCCGACAAGAACATTCGCTACCAGCAAAACCTAACCCTTCGCAGAATAGCACTCGTCGTGCTGGGCAACCCCCAGTGGCCCGTGCTCTGCCAACATGTCCAGCGTGTCGTCATTGCGGTAAACGCCGCTCAGCCAGGCAGCTACACCGTTGTTGACATACCCTATCTAGGATCAAAATGAGTATACAGTGCCGTTCTCATCGCGGTAGGTGGCCGCGCCTTTATTCCTGGGTGGCCTGCCGCTTGCGCCCTTGTCTCATACAAACGGTGCGTCACTCTTCTCCGGTTCTGTCCTGTCTACTCACCGCCCACTATTCACTACTTACTTGCTTCCTATGCATTTGGTGGTCGACTGGAGAGAACCCAAACCGAAGACCCGCCCTCAAAAACCGAGGACGGGGCACCCTCCGCATAACTGAGAGTCCGGGCCACCCGTCCGATTCCGGCTTGCTCAGTGCTACCTTCGAAGAGGAGGTAAAGGATTTGAGGAGATAGAGGACTCAAAACCCGCACCCTTAAGACCGAAGGGTGCGGCACCCCCCAAGGAAAAAATCAAAACCTTACTGCACAGATCCGCCCCTTATCTTTGCGCCACCCGCCTTGCTCAGTGCTACCTTCGAAGAGGAGGTAAAGGATTTGAGGAGATAGAGGACTCAAAACCCGCACCCTTAAGACCGAAGGGTGCGGCACCCCCCAAGGAAAAAATCAAAACCTTACTGCACAGATCCGCCCCTTATCTTTGCGCCACCCGCCTTGCTCAGTGCTACCTTCGAAGAGGAGGTAAAGGATTTGAGGAGATAGAGGACTCAAAACCCGCACCCTTAAGACCGAAGGGTGCGGCACCCCCCAAGGAAAAAATCAAAACCTTACTGCACAGATCCGCCCCTTATCTTTGCGCCACCCGCCCATGCCGCATACAAAACAAAAAGCCTGTGCGGGTGCGGCTGACTCGTGTGCCCAAGAAGGGTAACGCTGAAAGTTAATGCACCCGCCGATAACAGAGCCAGTCTGTCGAAGAACGCAATGCGGTCATCTGCAAGTTTTACAGAAAATTCGGCGGCCGTGCGCCGTCGTCGGTCCAGTGTTTCCCCCGCTGCGTTGCGCTTCTCGACAAGCGGGTTGTGCGGTGTGCTACTCATCTCTGTTCTTTCATAAGTTGGCTTCTTCCACTCCACTCCGGGAACAACGGGACTCGAATCAGTTCCGGCAACAACGCGACGAACGCGAACGATTCACAGCACCGCCCATCAATCATCGATCTCTTCCCGTTCTTCTTTCGCTTCCTCTATGGCCTCACGAACTGCTTCTCGGACCCTTTCGTCCAAGTTCAGTTGTTTAATCGCATCTTTCACAGCATCGCGAACAATCCATGAGAACCACCAAGAGACAAACGCTCCCGCCACACAGAACCAAAAGAATGTGGAATGAAAAATGGCTTCCAGTGCAGCAAGGATTAGTGCAAACAACTTGGTTAGGTTGTCTCTATCGAGAGACCCGAAGACAATGACACCGAGAACCGCGACGGCCAGTGCTATCTTAACTGTGTTTCTCCTCACTGTGATTCCTGACTGTCCCTTTTGCATTGGCGTAACCACATTCGCGGCCTTCGGCTGTTCGAGCGTACTCACAAGGCCAACGAGACAATCAGAACATCTGTCAAAGCCTGCTCGATATTCTGCTTTGCAAAGTGGGCAGTACACAGAAGTTCATCTCCTTCGCGCGAATTCTATCACGCTCCCGTAACTACGCGGCTAACTCCCTTCGGTGTACAATGCCGGGCATGGTGGGAACGACATGAAGAAAAAGAAGCCGAAGAAGAATTCACATTGTCCCGTGCCGGGTTGCAAGACGAAGCAGCCGCACCTGTCGAGTCCCACGACAGCGGGAATCCATCACGCTTTCGCCAAACCCGAACAACTCGCCGAGTGGGTCAAGCTATGCATAGTTGAACTCGTGCAATCCGTTATCGACGACGTGAACCAAGGTAGATTTTTTGCCTATCTAACGCGCTGGCGACAACCCGAAGAGATGTACCATCGCGCCTTGTACATGCTATTCGTTGCGGACAAGACAGAGATTCCACACATCGCTTCTGGCGAAACGCCAAACAGTTTGGCGGCAATGTATAGGCAAGTGAACCGCGTTGTGTACCACGGAAAAGGCACTCTTGAAGAAAAACAAATGGGAATGAACGGTGAAGAGTTCACTGCAATGAACACGCTGAACAACAGTGCTCATGCATCGTTCGCGACGATTGTTACGACCATCTACGTGTCCAAGAACCGCGAGAAATGGAAACCCATCATCGAAAAGCACGTCGCGTACTGGAAACTGCTCTGCGACAGTCTCGACCACGTTGAGAAGGGATTCAAAGCTGGCAAGAGCAGCGCGGAAGTGCTCTCGGAGTTCAAGCAATTTCGCAAGACAATTTCCGTGCATTCCTGAAACAACAAAAGCGCTAACCCGCGAGATGCGCTCTCGTGGAAACCCGGGGACAGACGGAACGTTTCCCCCTTTCTGAGGGCGGGTGGCGACGAGATTCAGTCCCAGCATGTATCCAACCGACTGCTCGTGGTTCAAGCAACCAGCAAAGCTTTGGGGTTCTTCCTGGCGATGGCAAGGAGCTTGAGGGCCGCTTGCCGAGGACGGCGCGTCCCTTGTTCCCAGCTTCGCACAGCGTTGGGACTGACGTTGAGGTAGCTGGCGAAGAGCGACTGGCTGGCGTTCAGCGCTTCCCGAATGTGCCGCACCTCTTTGGGAGAAATCGGCTTCGGCCGTGAAGGCACGCTTGTAACGCGCAGGTTAACCGGCTCGCCTCGCTCATAGGCCGCCGCGCCCTTCAGCGCCGCTTTCATGTCCTCAAAAATGTTCACTCTGATTTTCTTCGCCATTTTCAGCCTCCCAACTCACGTTTAACTTCCGCAGCCCACTGTCGGATCTGTCTACGCTGCTCCTCCGTGGCATCTTCTTGTTCATTCTTGTCCAGCAAGAGCAGCAGGTGAATGTGCTGCCGCCTTTCCAAGTACAAATACAAATAACGGTATCCGCCACGCTTTCCCTTGCCACGTCCCGGATTCGCGATTCGCGCCTTACGTACGCCGCCAAGGCCCGGAACCACCGCCCCTCTCTCGGGCTTCCTCTCAAGGTCGTCCTGGATCGCCCTCAGCACTGCGTCGGCGCCATCGCCGGCAAGACGGTGAAGCTTCCGCGTAAAAGGCTGCGACTCGATGAACTCCACAATGTGATACTACCACAATGTGGCATCTGATTGCAATGGTCGGCAACAAGTTGCGGGTGCCCCGTCCTCGGGTTTTGAGGGCGGGTCTTGGGTCTAGACTTTGACTTTCTAAAACGAGAAACCAGAGTTACCTCCGCTATCTCCCGGCGATCCAGCGGCTTACGCCGATTCTGACTTCCTTCTGCGGATTTACCTTGACAATTTATTACCGTTCTAGTACACTCCTTGGGTAGAAAATTACGCCCCGACTCTGGTCGGGGCGTTTTTGTTTTTAGGGCGGTTTTCGGTCTCCCCCTCTTTCCTGTGTAGCGCTGGGCTTTAGCCCGGCATCTTTCTTTTTCTGCTCCAGCCGCCAACCCAGGCTGGGCATCTCCTGGCTCCGGTATACGCAGGCACTCCTGCCTGCGTAGCAAAACGAAACCCCCAAGTAAACCCGTCGTAGTCGTAGCGCCGGTCTTGAGCCCGGCATCTTGCTCTTCCCGCACACCACTCTCTTAGGACGCAAACCATGCCAAAGAAAAAAATGAACCCGAAACTACTCTGGGTGCTATTTGAAGATGTTCTCGCGCCGAGTCTTGGACTGACGATTCTGGACCGCGCCGTGTATTCGTATTTGTTGCGGCATAGTCTTGTTGTGGGCACGCCGCGGGTGCATTTTGCGGTTACTGCGTTAGCGCGGGTTCTGGGTGTCTCCGCCGGGCGGACGCGCGAGTCGGTGCGCCGGCTGGATGAGTTGGGGGCTTTGCACGTGCTGGAACGCGGCAAGACCGGGCATCTCGCCGAGATGCGGCTGCCCGAGAATGTGCTTGCGATGCGATCGGGTGGAAATGGTGGGTTGTCTGCCGGGCGAGGACTCCTTTCTCAGCAACACGCCGGGGCCGTCGAAAAGCATTCCATCGAGACCAGGGACTTCTGGAAAACGTGGGTGCTGCGGAAAGCCATTCACGGTCGCGAAGGAGGTAGTTGCTTCTACTGCCTCCGGCGGACTCTCTCGAATGTCCGGTGCCTCGACCACGTTGTGCCACGCGTCCGCTGCGGGCGCAACTCCTACCGGAACCTGGTTTCCTGCTGTATCGAATGCAATACAGGCAAATGCGACCGTTGCGCCGCGGATTTTCTGCGCATTCTCTACCGAAAGGGGCGGCTCACCGCCGCGGAACTCGACGGCCGACTGCTCGCCTTGAAAGACCTTGCGGCGGGCAGGCTGCGGCCCGCGGGGTTCTGATGGTGCAATTGCCGGGCTGAAGCCCGGCGCTACGTGCGCGTGGCGGGGAGCGGTTAGCTGTTGCGGGTGGGGACGGCGCTGCGGGTGGAGCGGAGGCGGGTGAAGAACCGGTTGGCGGCGGCGATGTCTTTGGCGATTTGGGTGCGCAGCTCTTCGGGGCCGCTGAATTTTTTTTCTTCACGAAGACGCTTCCAGAAGTGGACCTCGATGCGCGCTGGTGTAAATTCACTCAGTGGCTCGAGGATGTGAGTCTCGAGGCTGAGTGCGGAGCCGTTAAACGTTGGACGAACGCCGATATTTGTGACCGAACGGCGGGTGCGCGATTCGCCTTCGATACGGGTACGCGTCACGTAGACGCCGCGGGCGGGGAGTAATTCCTGCTCCGGCGCGAGATTCAGAGTGGGGAATGTAAAGCGGCGGCCTGTGCCGGTTCCATGGACGACTTTGCCGGTGAGGATGAAGGGGCGACCGAGAAGACGCGCGGCGTGAGCGACATCGCCGACGGCAATTTCGCGGCGAATGATGGTGCTGGAGACGACTTCTCCTTTGTAGATTACCGGCGGAATGATGACGACGTCGAAGCCGCGCTCGGCGCCTAGTTGGAGCAGGAGTTGGACGTTGCCAGCCTGCTTGTGGCCGAATCGAAAATTTTCACCGACAAAAACGGCGCGAACGTGAAGATCCTGGACGAGGATTTGATCGACAAATTCCTGGGGCGAGAGTCTGGCAAGGTCGTGGGTGAAGGGCAGAACGACGGCGGCGTTCATGCCGAGCGCGGCGAAACAGCGCAGGCGCTGCTCCGTGGTGGAAATGCGCAGTGGAGCCGACTCTGGGCGGAGAACTTTTTGCGGGGTGGGATCGAAGGTCAAAACCGTGGCGGCGGCGCGGATTTCGCGGGCTCTGGCAATGGACGCGCGGAGGATGGCCTGGTGGCCAAGGTGGATGCCGTCAAAATTGCCGATGGCGAGCGTACTGCCACAATTCGAAGCGGCATGGCGAGCGGCCCACGCTTGGGAAGAGGAAAATTGTTCGAGCGGGGCCGTGAGTGGGTTTGCGGATTTGCGAGGCGCAACTGTTTTGTCCGCTTCGTCCACGTCTACTTCGTCTACAGTCACTTCGATTTCGAGGCCATCGTAGGCAAGCTGCACGTTGGGGTAGCCGAGGTTGCGGAGGCGGTCATTGGTTTCGGCGTGCGGCAAATCGTGGGCGATGTGGGTAAACCAGGCGCGGCGGGGTTTTAGCTCTTTAATAAGCGCCAGAGCTTGATCCACCGTCTGATGCATGGGGTGAGGAATGTCGCGCAAGGCATCTATGATCAAGTCATCGAGATCGTGCAATAGGGCGAGAGAGGAATCAGGGATCGCGCTGAAGTCAGTCAGGTAAGCGGCGCGGCCGAACCGGAAGCCCAAGACTTCCATCTCTCCGTGCAAGAGGGGAATGGGGGTGAACGTGATGCCCAGAAGATCGAATGGCGCCTTGACTTCGTGGAGGGTGACGCTGGGAATCGAGCTGAGCTTGGGTTTACCGTCGAAGATGTAGGCGAAGGCCCGGCGGATGGTGCGGAAAGTGTCATCGTTGGAGTAAACCGGAAGCGCGGACTGCTGGCGAATGTTGTAAGGGCGAATGTCGTCGAAGCCCATGATGTGATCAGCGTGGCCGTGAGTCAGGAGGACGGCGTCGAGGCGGTCGATGCTGGCGCGCAAGGCTTGCTGGCGAAAGTCCGGGGTAGTGTCAACGACGACGTTCTGGCCATTGCGTGAGAGGAGCAGGGAAGGGCGCAGGCGGTTGTCGCGCGGATCTGGCGAGCTGCAGACGCGGCAGTGGCATGAGAGCGTAGGAACGCCCATGGACGTGCCAGAGCCGAGTACGGTTATTTTTAGCGGAACTTTGGCCATGGAAACTAGGGGCATGGAAACCAGGTTATGCTCGGGAATACGGAATTTCTTGTCAAAGCCAGGCCGAAGCGCGCGCGAAGAATATGCTAAGGCCGTGTCTTGGCTTTCGCTTGCGTGGCGGCTTGTGTGGCAACCGCCTGATTGACTTCCAAATAGGTCATTTTCAATTTTCCCAGAAGATCGAGGAGGAGGCTGTCATCCTCCGGTGCGAGGTTGCCTTTGGTTTTCTCGTGCAGTGCGTCCAGCATGTCGATCAATTCGTGCGCGGCTTCCGGATCGAGCATCGGCTGGCCGGTGCGCGGGTCGGCGTATGCGCCCAGCACCATGGCGGCATTGCTGCCGAGCATGCGGACAAGATTCTCGAAGGGCTGGGAACGCTTAGGAACTTCCAGAGGTGGTAGTGGCGCGACAGGCTTGGGAGCTTCGGCAACGGGTTGAAGCCGTTCTTCGCGCCTTTGCTCGCGTTCCTTCTCCTCGATGGCTTCTTTGCGGAGTTCGCCCTCGGCGGTGAAGGGACGGCGGTCGATAACGCGGAATGATTCTTCGTGCTTGTGATCGGTCAAAGGGACAATCCTCGGCAATAATGCTCCATATAAGTTTAGCACGGGTCGGAGCTTTCGGAAGGGTACTGCCTAGGCGTGCATAGGACGCACCAGAACCTAAGACGGAAGGACTGTAAATCGAAAAAGTACAGTAAAATTTTAACAGGCGCCCAGCTTAAATTTCGTGATGGGGGAAATCAAATGCAGCGTGCAAAGGGAATCACGGGAATCATCGGGGCAATTCTAACGGTGGCACTACTTGCAGGATGGCTGCCCAGTATGGCTCTGGCGCAGGACCAGGGTGCGCCTCCGCCATTCTTTGGGCCGGCCCAGTTGGACCACATGGTCTCGCGAATCGCGTTGTATCCCGACCCACTGCTGGCGCAAATTCTGGCTGCGGCGACGTATCCCGACCAGATTCCCGATGCCGCGGGGTGGTCGAACGAACACCATTACTTGAGTGGAGAAGCTCTCGCCAATGCCATCACAGAGGACCAGTTACCGTGGGATCCGAGCGTGCAAGCGCTGCTGCCATTTCCGTCGGTTCTGGAGACGATGGCCTCGGACATGAATTGGACGGCGGACCTGGGCAATGCGTTTCTCGCCCAGCGTGATGACGTGATGGATGCAGTGCAAAGAATGAGGCAGAGGGCGCGGGAGTATGGGTATCTGCGGAGCAACGGGCAGGTGATTGTGAGCGGGGGCCCCTACATTGAGATTAGGCCGGTGAATCCTGCATTCATGATCGTGCCTTATTATGATCCACTGGTGGTTTTTGCGCGGCCGCGGCCGGGCTTTTTTGCGGGCGGGGCCATCCGCTTCGGGTACGGCGTTACGCTTGGCGTAGGCTTTCGTCCATGGGGCTGGGGATATGACCGCTTTGAGTGGGGTCGTCACGAGGTGTTCATCAATGACCGGCCGTGGGGACGCGAGTGGGAAAACCGGCGCGGGTATGTTCAGCCCTATCCAGAGGTGCACCGATGGGAAGGCGAGCGCCATGTGGAAGGACATAGACTGATAGAGCGCGACGCACGGGAACGGCGGGACGCGCGCGAGGGTCGTCAACGTGAGGAAGATCACGGGCGCGATCACCAGCGCGATCATGAGCGCGAGGACGATCACCGGCTGTAGAACCTCGTCAAAGAGAACAGACGGACCCAATATCCGGCACGAGCTTAGTGAGTAGAAGTGTGCCTACACGGACTGCGCTGGCGGGCAGGCAGACAGGACCGTTGTGGCTCGCCGCTGGAGCAACGCCTTCCATCCGCGACACATGGCCTGGCGCGCAACTTGTCAAAGCGGGCGGCGCGCCGTAAAGTGTAACGTTTGTTGCATTTCGTACTTCTTGGACTGAGCGATGGCGATCAGAAAGAAAAAGGCGCGAGAAACGAACAAGGCGAAAGCGACGCGCCGAGCTGCTGCAAAACCGCCGCGTTTGACGGCGGGGGAGTGGTTCGAAAAGCTGGTGGAGGTGCAGGCGCGGCTGCGCGCTCGAGACGGTTGTCCTTGGGACCGCGAGCAAACACACGCATCACTGAGAACGTATCTGATCGAGGAGGCTTACGAGGTTCTGGAGGCGATGGAAAGCGGGGACGACGCGAAGTTCGCGGAAGAGATGGGCGATGTGCTGCTGCAAATCGTTTTTCATTCGCAGATTGCGAAAGAGGAGGGGCGGTTTACCGTTGGCGACGTAATTCGCGAGGTGCACGACAAAATGGTGCGAAGGCATCCGCACGTTTTTGGAGCAAAGCGCGCGAAGGATACCGCGGAAGTGCTGAAAAATTGGGAGCAGATCAAAAAAGAGGAACGGAGCGCAGCGGGGCGAAAAAAGGCGGACGGTTCGAAGCAGGCAGGTAAGACGGACTCGTTGATGGATGGCGTGTCTCGGGCGTTGCCGGCGGCGCTGGAGGGTTTTCAACTGACGAGGCGCGCTGCGCGTATCGGATTCGATTGGACAAACATCGAAGGCGTGATTGAGAAGATGAATGAAGAAGCCGAGGAACTGCGGCAGGCGCTGGAAGCGGAAGATGCCCAGCGAACAGAAGAGGAAATGGGAGACTTGCTTTTTGCCGCGGTGAATCTGGCGCGTTTTTTGCAAATCGATCCGGAAATCGCGCTGAAAAAGGCCAATGCGAAGTTCTGCTCGCGATTCCGGCGTATGGAAGAGCTGGCTGCGAAGGGCGGGAAGGCGCTGGGGGAAGTTGCGCGCGAGCAGATGGAAGAATTTTGGGAAACGGCAAAGCGTGCGGAAAAAGATGGTGCGGTGACGTCGAGGGAGGCGCGTAAAGGCTGATGAGCGAGAGGATCGTCGTCCGAAAATGCGGGGGGATCGAGGAGTTTCAGCGCTGCGTAGCCTTGCAAAAAGAGATTTGGGGCGAAGAAGACCTCGAGGTGGAACCGGCGACGCTGTTTGTAGTTGCGGATGAGACGGGAGGGCAAGTACTAGGTGCGTTCGACGGCGAGCGGCTGGTTGGATATACCCTGGCGGTCGTCGGATTCCGGGAGGGGACGGTTTTTCTCCATTCGCACATGACGGGGGTTCACGGGGCATATCGCGACCGAGGAGTTGGGCGAGCCTTGAAACTTTTTCAGCGTGAGGAAGCTCTGGGCCGGGGGATTCGCCTCATCGTGTGGACATTTGATCCGCTGGAGACGCGAAACGCGCATTTCAATTTGAACCGGCTGGGAGCGATTGCGCGGAAATATCTGCCGAACCTCTATGGGCGGACCACAAGCCCGTTGCATAGGGGACTTCCCACGGACCGTCTCTGGGCGGAGTGGCGGCTGGATTCCGCGCGGGTGGTGGGCGCGATTTCGGATGTGGTTAAGGAGACGGACGAGGCTGCGGCCACGATTGAGTTGCCAGCGGAGCTCGATCGTTGGAAAGAGAGCGACACAGCCGAAGTGGCAAAAGTGCAAGCGCGCATCCGCAGTGAGTTCACGGCGTGGTTCGCGCGGGGATATGCGGCGGTGGGTGTGAGGAAGCTGGCCACAGGCACGAAATATCTGCTGGCTCCGTGGAGCGATTTCTAGCAGGAAAGTTCGAGCAAGCGAGAGCCAAAGACATCGCGGACTTGCGCGAGAGAACGCATCTCGCAGCCGCAGAATGAGAAGAGGAACGATGCGCACACGGGAAGTCACCTTGCGGGAATTGCGGATGAAGCTGATCGCTCCTTTCGAAACAAGCGCGGAGCGCACAGAGGAGCGGCGCATCATTCTGGCGGAAGTTCTGGTGGACGGAGTGATTGGCTGGGGCGAATGCGTGGCAGGAGAAAAGCCGTTCTACAGTTCGGAGACGACGGATACCGCTTGGATAGTTATGCGCGACTTCCTTTGGCCGATGATAAAGCACAGAGAAATCGCCACGGCATCCGACGTGTGGAAGCTGATGGAGCCTGTTCGCGGGCACAACATGGCCAAAGGCGCGCTGGAAGCAGCGATTTGGGATGCGGAGGCGAAGCAGAAGGGTATTTCGTTATCGAAGCTGCTGGGCGGAACGCGTGACGAAATCTCGAGCGGCGTTTCGATTGGAATTAAGGAGTCGCTTGAGGATCTGGTGGCGGCGGTGAGAAAAGAGCTGGCCGCGGGCTATCAGCGCGTGAAAATCAAAATCAAGCCGGGGAAAGAGCTGCCGCAGGTCAAGCGGCTGCGCGAAGAGTTTCCGGGCATTAAGCTGATGGTGGACGCCAATTCGGCGTATCGCATGGATGACTGGGAGTTGTTGAAGCAACTGGAAGGCTTTTACCTGATGATGATCGAGCAGCCGCTGGGATGGGACGATTTATATGGGCATGTGGAATTGCAGAAAAGGCTGGCGACACCCATTTGCCTGGACGAGTGCATCCATTCGGAGGAACAGGCGCGCGCGGCGATTCTTCTGGGGGCGTGCAAGATCATCAACATCAAGCTCGGGCGAGTGGGCGGATACACTGTCGCGCGGCGCATCCATGATATGTGCCAGGAAAATGGTTTGCCGGTGTGGTGCGGGGGGATGCTGGAGTCTGGAATCGGGCGGGCGCATAACATTGCGCTCTCGACGCTGCCCAACTTCACGCTGCCCGGGGACGTGACGGCAAGCAAGCGCTATTGGGAAGAAGACATCATCGAGCCGGAAGTGACGGTCTCGGCGCAGGGCACGATTCGCGTGCCAACGAGGCCGGGGATCGGTTTCGAGCCGCGGCGCGACCGGATTGAAAAGCTTACGGTGCGGAAAGAACGGGTGGTCTGAGAGAAGCACTTTGGGATTCGTGGAACCGCAGGCCGGCTTGCGACGGTTCAACTTGACTGGCGACTCATTTGGCTGCTCGCCTCGCGACTCATCCGGCGTCTTATCAGGTGCTGGAACGAAATCGTGGTAGATTCGACTCTGCAATCTTTGAAAGAAAATCACAGTTTATTCGATTCCTGGAGAAAAGCCCGATGCGAAAGCTGGTTTTGTGGATCGCCGCCCTCACGATTGCAGTGCCTGCGCTGCAAGTTACGGTTGTTCATGCGCAGACGAAAGTCGAGACAACTATAAGCAAACCCGAAGCGGAAAAAACGGAACAATTCAGGCCGGAACAACAGGCGAGCAAGGGGTCAGTGACGGTTGGGAGCCATCTGATCAATTACGACGCGTTTGCGGGGACGTTGGTCGTGCATCCGAAGGAATGGGATGACGTCCCTCAGAATGCGGACAAGGACGAAAAGAGCCAGCCGGCGGAAGCCAGCATGTTCTACGTCGCGTACATTAAATCCGACGAGAAGGGCACGACGCGTCCAGTAACTTTTCTTTACAACGGCGGGCCGGGTTCATCCACGGTGTGGCTGCATATGGGGGCGTTCGGGCCGAAGCGGGTGGTGACCGCGGACGATACGCACACGCCGGCGGCGCCCTACCCAGTCGTCAATAACAATTTCAGCCTGCTCGACGTGAGCGACCTCGTGTTTGTGGATGCGCCTGGAACGGGCTTCAGCCGACTGAGCGGCAAGGACCGGGAAAAGGCCTTCTATGGCGTCGATGCAGATGCCCAAGCTTTTGCCGATTTCATCGTGCAGTTCCTGTCGAAATATGGACGGTGGAATTCGCCGAAATATCTGTTCGGCGAAAGCTACGGGACGACGCGATCGGCGGTGCTTTCGAACGTGCTTGAAACAGAACGCGACGTTGACTTCAACGGCGTGATTCTGCTCTCGCAGATATTGAACTTCGATTTGAGCGCGGACGCTCCGGAGTTCAATCCGGGAATTGATTTGCCGTACGAGCTGGCGCTGCCCACATATACCGCTTCTGCCTGGTATCACCACAAGCTTGCGGACACGCATCAGGAAATAGTGCCATTGCTGGCGGAAGTCGAGCACTTTGCAATGGGCGATTACGCGCAGGCGCTCGAGGCCGGGTCCGCTCTGGCCCCGGAGCAGCGGCAGGCGATTGCCGCGAAGTTGCATGCGTACACGGGCCTGCCGGTTGAATATATCTTGAAGGCGGACCTGCGAATCAATGGCGGGGAATTCGAGAAGACGCTGCAGGATGCCAGCGATATGACGACCGGCCGGCTCGACACGCGATTTTCCGGGCCGACACTTGATCCGCTGAGCAAAGAGGCGGAATACGATCCGCAGTCGGCGGCGATCGGGTCAGCCTACGTTTCCGCGTTCAACGATTATGTGCGCAAGGAATTGAAGTTTGGCGAAAACAAGGTGTACAAGCCGGAAATTGACACCGGGACCTGGAATTTTCTGCACCAGCCTCCTGGCGCCCCTATGCCGTTGCCGCAAGCGGCGAACGTCATGGTCGATCTGGCCACGGCGATGAAGTATAACCCGGACCTCAAAGTGCTGTTGAACGCCGGGTATTTCGATCTGGCCACGCCGTTCTACGAAGGCGTCTACGAAATGCACCACCTGCAGATTCCGGCTAAGCTGCAGAACAACATCGAATTCAAGTTCTATGAATCGGGGCATATGGTCTATGCACACGAGGCTGCGCTGAAAGAGCTGCACGACAATGTGGCGGCGTTTATTCTGAAAACGGAGAATTCAAAGACCAAGTAAGGGCATGGGCGCGATTGCGACTGTGAGCAATCGGGGCCTTTAGCCTTTGCTCGTACCCCCGTGGAACCGGACTGCACGCATGCACACAGCGCCGAGAGGCTAAGTCCTTCGCATGACCACGAAACCGATGAATCCGAGTGGCAAGCTTCCGCTACGCTGGGGTGGCGAAGCCGCGCGTATTGCGGTGATTCCCGGCGATGGGATTGGGAAGGAAGTGACGCCGGAGTCGGTCAAGGTGCTGCGGGCGGTGGCAGCGCGGGCTAAGCGGCCGCTGGAATTCGTGGAGTTCGATTGGGGAGCGGACAAGTACCTGAAGGAAGGTCTGAGTTTGCCTGCGGGGGCAGTTGAAATGCTCCGGGACGAATTCGACGCGATACTTTTTGGGGCGCTAGGAGACCCGCGGGTTCCTTCCAACCAGCACGCCGCCGATATTTTGCTGGGGCTGCGATTCAAGCTGGACCTTTATGTGAATGCGCGGCCCGTCGAGCTTCTTCACGAGCGGCTGACGCCGCTGCGGGATCGCACCGAAAACGATATCCGCTTCATGGTCTTCCGGGAGAACACGGAAGGGCTGTATGTGGGCGTGGGAGGGTTCTTCAAGAAGGGCACGGCGGATGAGATCGCGATGCAGGAAGACGTTAATTCACGCAAGGGCGTCGAGCGCATCATCCGCTACGCGTACGATTATGCCCGGCAAAACGGCCTGAAGCGCGTTTGCATGAGCGACAAGTCCAATGCCATGACCTTTGCCCACGACCTTTGGCAGCGGGTCTTCAAGGAAGTCCGGCAAGAGTATCCGAAGATCGAGTCGCGCCACTTGTATATCGATACGCTGGCCATGGAGATGGTGCGCGATCCGTCGCAGTTCGACGTGATTGTGACTTGCAACCTCTTTGGGGACATTGTTAGCGACTTGGGTGCACAGCTTGCCGGAGGACTTGGACTGGCGCCATCGGGAAACATTCATCCGGGGAGGACGTCGCTGTTCGAGCCCGTTCACGGCTCCGCGCCGAATATCGCCGGAAAGAGGATTGCGAACCCTTTTGGCTCTGTACTGGCTTCGGCGATGATGCTCGATTTTTTGGGATGGAAAGAGGAAGGTCAAGTGTTACGCGAAGGTGTGAAGGCCGCGCTGCGAGAGAGTTTCGTTACGCCCGACTTGGGAGGAGTTAAACAAACGGTTGAAGTTGGAGACTGGCTGGCAAGTTACGTTGAAAGGGCGTAAGAAATAAATATAAAGTACTTCTTTAAGTATTCTCTTTCGATTTTTCAGGTCGAAGTTTACGTCATGCGCTATTTTCGGTCCCCCAGAGTCAAGGTTGTAATCAACATCCCCAGCAAGAATCCGCCAATGTGCGCCCACCAGGCGACACCTCCAGTCGCGGGACCGCCGACGGTGGTTACCCCCGCCACAAATTGCAGCAAGAACCAATAACCCAAAATGATGAAGGCCGGAATGGGCAGGAAGAAGATCACGACGAGGGTAAGCACACGCGCTCGCGGATAGAGAACAATGTAGGCCCCCATGACGCCGGAGATGGCTCCGCTGGCGCCGAGAGCAGGAACGGAAGAATGGAGATTGAAGACGATGTGAAAGAGGTCCGAGCCCACGCCGCAAACAAGATAAAAGAGAAGGTAGGGGAAGTGGCCGAAATGGTCCTCGACATTGTCGCCGAAGATCCAGAGGAAGAGCATGTTTCCGGCGACATGCAAGAGCCCCATGTGGAGAAACATGCTCGTGAAGATGGGAAGAAATGCAACTTCGAAGCTGACATGGCCGTTGAGGAAACCGTTGACGTGAGAGGGGATGGTGGCATTGGCCAGGAGGAAGGCTTTGTATTGAGCGGGCGTCAAAGTTAGCTGAAAGAGGAAGACGATAACGTTCGCCAAAATCAGTAGAGTATTGACCACGGGATAGGTCTTGCGGGGGTTCAGGTCTTTGAGTGGGATGAACATTCGTTAGTGTGGTGGCTGCAAGGCTCGGTCCAGAGAGTCGGCCATTCGCAGCGGGGTTTCTAACGGCGCTCTGTTTTTGGTGCGACAGCGGCGGCATGCAGAAGCTGCGCGCTGGAGAAGAGCGCCGGATTTCGGCGCCCATTGCTTTGCAGTTCCTTTACTTTGGCTAGAGTCCCAATGCAACCGCGCGCCCCCAAAGTCTGGCAATTCAGCCCAGCGGCAGCGCAGGAGAAATCCAGAATCCGCTGCAAGTCCCATCCGTGCAGGATGCCGTAAGAAAAGCCGGCATGAAAAAGGTCGCCCGCTCCGGTGGTATCCACGACGCGGACCTTATAAGAGGGAGCATACCAGAAGCGGTGGCCATCCCAAGCGAGCGCTCCGAAGACCCCGAGGGTCGCACAGATGGCGCGAAAACCGTACTTCCGATGAAGCTGGGGGAGAGCTTTGAGGAGATTTTTCTCCCCAGTGGCATCGACGGGGAATTCTTTGGAGGTGACGGGGTAATCGACGAAGGGGAGAAGGCGCAGCAGTCCGGGAGACAGGTGATCTAAATCGGCCATCACCGGAATTCCCGAGGCGCGCGCCCAGGAGGCGGCGACGCTGGTCGTTGCCGGATCGTGCCCGTCAACGTGCAAGAAGCGAGCGGATGTCACCCAAGCCCTTTGGAGGGAAGCTGGCGATACGGTCAGCCGAGGATCGCGCCTCCACACGATCGTGCGCTCGCCTGACTTGGTATCAAGAAGGATGAAGGACATGTGGCTCAGGGTCCGCGCCGATGGGATAAGGTCAGCGTGGACGCCGGCCCGACGGAGGTCGCGACGATGAACCTCGGCAGCGGAATCGTCACCGACGGCTCCGACGTAATGCGTTCGCAGACCCCACCGCTGGCAGGCGATGAGCGCGGTAGTCACCTGGCCGCCAGGCAGAATTTGAACGCTGAGCATTTCCGTTTTGGAGCCCAAGGCCGGGAATTGGGAGAGCTGCATGACGGTATCGGTGGCGTTTTCGCCGATACCCAGAATATCGAAAGTTGGCTTGCGCATAAGTTAGTGGTGCAGAGTAACGGAAGAGCGGAGAAATGCAAAGCGAGATGCGGGAAATCCGCGTGTCCGATAATTACAGGAGCGGCGTAGCGCCCGGTTAACAGAATCCCGGGGAGCGGGATTTGATGCGCCGATGCAGTCGAAAAACGCATCTCAAGTGCAGCTTGAGATGACGGAGGACGCGATGTTTTTGCGAGAGGATGAGGTGTGTTATTCCTGAGGACTCGATTTAGACGCTTGATGTAAACGTTGCGCGGCGCGAGAGTGTGTGATAATTAAATTAGTTCCGCGCGTGCGCGCGAATCGGACGTAGCTCTGCAAAGTGTCCGGCGAAGCGTCGGCGCGCCGACCGCCCATGCCTGCCAGGGAAACGGAAGCCATCATCTTGAAGACCTTTTCGCTGGGAGAGGCGGACCGCCTGGTGAGTTTTTTCGGGCGGACGTCTGGACGCATGCGAGGGGTGGCTTCGGGCGCACGCAGGATAAAGAACCGTTACGGGTCCACACTGGAGATTCTTTCGCACGTCCAGGTCTGGTACATCGAAAAAGAGACGCGTGATCTGGTACGGATTCAACAGTGCGAACTGCTGGAATCGTTTCACAAGTCGCAAAGCGATTATGAGCTGAGCACCGGGCTGGCGGTGGTCAGCGAAGTCTCGGAGCAAGTTCTCCCGGAGCATGAAGCGGCAGAGTCCATGTTCCGGCTGCTTTTGCTGACGGTTCGAGAGATCGAACGCACGGGCGCGTGGCAGTTGCCGCTCAGCTACTTCGCGTTTTGGACGGTGCGTTTGGGCGGGTGGTTGCCGCAGTTTGATCGATGTGCTTCTTGCGGCGCAGTGTTTGGTGCGCAGGCGGCCTTCCATGCGCCATGGGAAGCGGGACTGCTATGCGAGAAGTGCCGGCGCGGAGGCATGAAGCCTATGCAGCTGGAGGGAAGGCAACTGGCAGAACGGTTCGCCGGAGAGAACCTTGATAAGATCGAATTCCGTCCGGAGTTGCGACAGCCTGCCGCGGAATTGCGAGAGGCATCGCTGAATTGGATTGAGCACCACACGGAGAAGCCGTTGGCTACCCGAAAGCTTTTGGAGACGACTTGACAGCTAAAGTAAAGCTTGAGAAAAAACCGACCGGCCTCACCTTTCAAGATTTAGTTTTGAAACTTTCTTATTTTTGGGTGAAGCAGGGATGCGTGTTGCAGCAACCCTACGACGTCGAAGTGGGCGCCGGGACGATGCACCCGGAGACTTTTCTGCGCGTGCTTGGACCAGCGGGCTATCGCGTTGCGTATGTGCAGCCCAGCCGTCGGCCCGCCGACGGACGATATGGCGAGAATCCCAACCGGCTTTACAAGCACACACAGTTTCAGGTGATCCTGAAACCATCTCCTGCGGACGTTCAGGATGTTTACCTCCAAAGCCTTGCGGCCATCGGCATAAATCTGAAAGAACATGATATTCGCTTCGAGGAGGACAACTGGGAGTCGCCGACGCTGGGCGCTTGGGGGATTGGCTGGCAAGTGCTGCTGGATGGTTTGGAGATTACCCAGTTCACTTATTTTCAGCAGAGCGGGGGCATCGATCTTGATCCCATTTCTGTGGAGCTGACGTACGGGTTGGAGCGCATCTGCGCTTTTCTGCAAGACGTGGAGAGCGTCTACGATTTGCGATGGTCCGCGGACAAAACGTATGGCGATATCCGCATGGCCGAGGAGCAGCAGTTTTCCGAATACAGCTTCAATCGCAGCGACGTCAAAGCGATTCGGGCCGAGTTTGAGCTGCATGAGAAGCAAGCCAAGGAACTGCTCGAAGGATTTGCCGGGACGCTTGGGAAGGAGCGCACGAGGTATCCGCTTCTCCCAGCGTACGACCACTGTTTGAAGTGCTCGCACCTCTTTAACTTGATGGATGCGCGGGGCGTCATCTCCACCACAGAGCGCGCGGCGCTCATGGCGCGGGTGCGGACAGTGGCATGCCGTACAGCCGCGGCTTACCTGGAACAGATTGGCGGACCTGCCGTGCGGCGCGAGGTGCGCGGATGAGCCGGTCGAAAGAGAAGGTGGCCGAAGAGAGAATTGAAGTATTGCTTGAAGTCGGCAGCGAAGAGATTCCCGCGGGCATGTTGCCCAAAGCCGAAGAAGATCTGCGCGCGAATCTGGAAAAACTTTTGGCGGCGGAAAATCTTTCGGACGGCGTGACGGTGGAAACGTTTAGCGCGCCGCGCCGACTGGTGGCGCATGTGCGTGGCTTGCTTGAGAAGCAGGCGGATGTTGTGAATGAGATGACGGGACCGCCGAAGTCGGTGGCCTACGATGCTGTCGGCGAGCCGACACGCGCGGCGCACAGTTTTGCGGAGAAGCAGGGACTTGCGCTGAAGGATCTTTATGTCGTGAATACTGCGAAGGGTGAATACCTGGCGGCGAAACAAGTGAAGCGCGGCCGCACCGCCGAGCAGATCCTGACCGAAATGCTGCCTCGCGTGATTCACGATTTGTCCTGGCCGCGTTCGATGACTTGGACAGGGATTGACGGCGCCCGTTTCATTCGGCCCATCCGCTGGATCGTGGCCGTGGCGAACAGGAAGCTGCTAAAGTTTTCTTTCGCTGGCGTCGCGGCGGGAGACACAACACACGGTCATCGTTTCCTTGGCAAGGGGCCGCTTCGCGTAAAAGACTTCGCGGACTATGAGAAGAAGCTGCGGGCTAACGGAGTGGTTGTCCGTCCTGCAGAGCGCCGGGAGAAGATATCGAGAGAGCTGGCGGCGCACGTAAAAAGAGGCGGGTACCGCATCCACGAGGATGCAGAGCTGCTTGGGCTCGTTACCTACTTGAACGAATGCCCGAGCGTGCTCGAAGGCGAGTTCGACCAGGCATTCCTGGCGCTGCCGGATGAAATTCTGATCACCGTCATGCGCGGACATCAAAAATACTTTGCGGTCGAAAAACGGAATGGGGAAGTGTCGCCGCATTTTCTCGCGGTGATAAATCTGCCGAAGGATCCCAAGGGCTTGGTGCGCGCCGGGCATGAGCGCGTTTTGCGGGCGCGGCTGGCGGATGCGCAATTTTTTTGGGAGTCGGATCAGAAATGTCGGCTCGCCGACTATTTGCCGAAACTGGAGCGCGTCACGTACGAATCGCGGCTGGGCAGTTACCGCGACAAAGTAGAACGCGTGCGCACGATTGCTCGCTGGCTCGCGGAACAATGGTTCAACAGCGGGCTGATGCAAGCGCACGTGGCAGATGCCGACCGGGCTGCGGAACTTTCGAAGTGCGATCTCGCCACCGAGATGGTGCGAGAATTCACCGAGTTGCAGGGAATCGTGGGCGGACTTTACGCGCGGGCTCAAGGAGAATCGGACGACGTCTCAAATGCGATTTATGACCACTATCGTCCGGTGGGGCTCGAGGACCCCATCCCGAGAAACCTTACCGGCTGCGCCGTCGCTTTGGGTGACAAGCTAGACTCCATTGTGGGCTGCTTTGCCGTGGGCTTGGTGCCCACGGGTTCGAGCGATCCTTACGCTTTGCGCCGCGCCGCTTTGGGGATTGTAAAAATCGTTCTCGAACGCGCGCTGCCTGTCTCCATGTCGCTCGCCGTCGGCGCAGCAGCCAAGGCGCTGCTCACCAATCCTCCGAAGCGGGGAGTTACGCCAGAGCAGGAGACGCAAGTTCTCGAGTTCCTCTTGGATCGCGCGAAGTTTGTTCTTCGCGAGCGGGAGAAGTTCAGCTACGACGAAGTCAACGCCGTCTTCCGCGCCGGAGTTGACGACCTGGTGGACGCGCAGAAGCGGCTTATCGCGCTGAAGGCCATCCGCAAGTCAAAGAACTTCGAGCCGCTGACGGTATCGTTCAAGCGCATTCGGAATATTCTCGAGAAGTCCAATTTCAAGAAGGAAGAGGCGCCGGGGATTAAGACGGATTTGTTCGAGAGCAGTGCGGAGCGTGAGCTGTTCACCGCGGTGCGGTCGGCTGCGTCTAAAGTGCAAGCGGAGAAGCGTGCGGGGAAATATCAAGAAGCACTTGAAGTTATTGCGGGACTGCGAAAAGCGGTGGACAACTTTTTTGAAAATGTGATGGTGATGGCCGAGAACGAAGCGGTGCGGAAAAACCGACTGGTGTTGCTGTCCGAAATTCTTCGGGAGTTCACCACGATAGCGGACTTCTCAGAACTGGGCGGAGAGGAACGAAGATAGAGAAGATAAAGTTTTGCTTTAAGTTGTGAAAACTTGACTCAAGTCGGCGTGCCGACAGATTTTTCCGGTCGCCGTACAGATGGGCAGTCGCTAGACGGTTTTCAAAATTCAAAAAACGACAAGCGAGGAACAAAGTGGCTAAATGGGTCTATTTTTTCGGTGCGGGGAAAGCGGAGGGCGAGGGGAATGATCGCGCGCTTTTGGGCGGAAAGGGCGCCGGTCTTGCGGAGATGAGCCGAATAGGCTTGCCAGTGCCTCCCGGCCTTACCATCACTACGGAAGTTTGCACCTACTTTTACGAAAATAAAAAAACCTACCCGAAGACGCTCGACGCGGAAGTTAGGAAAGCCGTTGCGCGCGTGGAAAAAATAATGGGCACGAGGTTTGGCGACAGTGCGGCCATGCCGATGCTGGTATCCGTGCGCTCCGGCGCGCGCGATTCGATGCCCGGCATGATGGACACGATTTTGAACCTCGGACTGAACGATGAAACGGTTCTGACGCTGGCCAAGGCTACGAAAAATGAACGGTTCGCGTGGGACTGTTATCGCCGGTTCATTCAGATGTATGGCGACGTTGTGATGAACGTGCAGAAACGCCCGCACGAGGACCACGAACCGTTCGAGGTGGTCATTCATGGCCTGAAGCATGAACGGTATCATGCCGATGTCGACGACCCGAAACTGACGGTAAAAGACCTTCAGGAACTGGTCGCTCGGTTCAAGAAACTTATTAAGGAGCGCACCGGGACGGAGTTTCCGCAGGACGCCTGGAAGCAGCTGTGGGGCGCGGTGGGCGCCGTGTTTGGTTCTTGGATGAATGATCGCGCCATCGTGTATCGCCGCAAATATAACATCCCGTCCGAGTGGGGCACCGCGGTAAACGTGCAGGCGATGGTCTATGGAAATACGGGTGACCAGTCCGGGTCGGGTGTGGCCTTCACGCGCGATCCCGCGACCGGCGAGAAAGTCTTCTACGGCGAGTTCCTGATCAATGCGCAAGGAGAAGACGTGGTGGCGGGCGTGCGCACTCCCGAACCAGTTGCACAGCTCAAGAACTACCTTCCCAAAGCCTTCCACGAATTGGAGAAAATCCGGCAAACCCTGGAGAAACACTTTAAGGATGTGCAGGACTTCGAGTTCACCATTCAGGATAGCAAGGTCTTCATGCTCCAGACGCGCAACGGCAAACGGACAGGACTGGCTGCCGTCCGCTTCGCCGTTGAAATGGAGAAAGAGAAGCTCATTGACTGGAAGACCGCCATCCGACGCGTGCCCGCTGACCAGCTCGACCAAGTGCTGGCGCCGGTGTTCGATCGCAAGGCTGTTGCGGCTGCCAAGGTCATTGCGAAGGGACTGCCGGCCGGGCCGGGAGCGGCTGCCGGCAGGATGTATTTGAACGCGGATCGTGCCGCGGCGGCTGCCGAACGGGGAGAAAAGGTTCTGCTCGTCCGCACTGAAACCTCGCCGGAAGATTTGCGCGGCATGATTGCCGCCGAAGGCATTCTCACGGCAAAGGGTGGCGTCAGTTCACACGCAGCTCTCGTCGCTCGGCAGATGGGCAAGGTCTGTGTCTGCGGCGCAGCGGCGCTGCAGATTGATTACGCAGCCAAGAGCATGGCCGTCGATGGTGCAACTTATAAGGAAGGGGACTTTCTTTCGATCAATGGCACCGCTGGCGAAGTCTATCCGGGCCAAATCCCCACTGCCGCGTCCGAAATTGTTCAAGTGCTTATTGAAAAATCCCTCGACGCGAACAAGAGCCAGACTTATCAGAACTTCAAAAAACTTATGGACTGGTGTGCCAAGGTCACTCGCATGCAGGTGCGCACCAACGCCGACACGCCCGAACAGACGGCTCATGCTCTCGCGTTCGGCGCCGTTGGCATTGGACTCTGCCGCACCGAGCACATGTTCTTTGAAGGCAATCGCATCGACGCCATGCGCGAGATGATTTTGGCGGACACCAAGGAACACCGGAAAGAGGCACTCGCCAAGATCCTGCCCTATCAGCGGGAGGATTTCGTCGGCATGTTTAAGGAATTGAAGGGATATCCGGCGACGATCCGGTTCCTTGACCCGCCGTTGCATGAGTTCCTGCCGCATGAAGGTTCCGCGCAAAGCGCTCTGGCAAAGAAGATGGGAGTGCCGGTTGAAAAAGTCCAGCAGAGAGTTAAAGAATTACATGAATTTAACCCGATGCTTGGCTTCCGAGGCTGCCGCTTAGGGATTGTCTATTCTGAGATTTCTGAGATGCAGTCCCGCGCGGTGTTCGAAGCCGCAGCAGAGGTTCAGAAGGCGGGCATCAAGGTAAACCCCGAAGTGATGATTCCGCTCGTGGGCTTTAAAAAAGAACTGGACCTGCAGGTCGAGGTCGTTCATCGGATTGCACGCGAGGTGATGAAGGAAAAGGGCGTAAAGCTGAATTACCTAGTTGGCACGATGATTGAGGTTCCGCGTGGCGCACTCACTGCCGATGAGATCGCTCAGACGGCTGAGTTCTTCAGTTTTGGCACCAATGACCTGACGCAGACCTGCCTCGGCATGAGCCGCGACGATTCCGGCTCCTTCCTCGGGCCTTACCAGGAATTGGAGATTGTCAAAAAGAATCCGTTCGCTACCATTGATCAGGCGGGTGTCGGCCAACTGATCGAAATGGCTGTGGCGAAGGGCAACAAAACTCGTCCCGGCATTAAGCTGGGCATCTGCGGCGAACACGGCGGCGACCCGGATAGCGTGAAGTTCTGCCATCGTGCTGGGTTGTCCTACGTGAGTTGTTCGCCGTTCCGGGTGCCAGTCGCGCGGCTTGCGGCAGCTCAAGCAGTAGTTGAAGAAGAGCAAGCCAAGAAAAAGAAGGGGAAGTAGCGAAACAAATCACTCAGCATTGACCTAAAGTGATACTTGAAGCCGTCGGCGGGCAGACATCTCAAGCGATGTCTGCACTCCCGGCGGTTTTTTTACTCAGGTTGGCATCTTAAAGAAAAAGTACAGCCCCAGAAAAAAGAAGGTGATATCCGTGGACCACGCGGCGAGAAACGGCGGCAGTTGTCCAACACCACCCATCGCTTCGAGCAGGCGCGCGGCCATCCAATAGACAATTGCAATCGCCACGCCAAGCGTCACTCCCCCGAGCGCGCCGCGTGTCCCGACCAGCAGGGCGAAAGGAATTGCCAGCAATATGCTGATGGGAGCAATCATTGGAAAGGCCAGCTTGACGTGCCATTGCACGGTAAGGTTGGCGACGTCAAATCCGGCTTTATGAAGGCCGTCGATATAGCGCCGCAGAGCTCCCCAGCTCATCTGAGAGGCCTGACGGACTTCGCGGTTAAAGTAGCTCGGGGGCTCGGAAAGTTCGGGCAAAGAGGTAACGGTGAAGCGGTCGTAGCGGGTGATGGTGCCGCCGGAGAAATCGCGCACCCAGCCTCCCTCGAGAACCCACACCTTCTCCGAATCGGACCACTGCGCACGCGTAGCAAAGATGCGGCGCTTCAGTTGGAACGTGGCAGGGTCAAGTTCGACGACGCTGAGGCCGCCAAAAAGATTTTGCGCCGGGTCAAATAGGTCGTAATTGTAGATTTTCTCGTCATTGCCAAAAATCCAGCGCTGCGGATGCGTATAGGTCTGCGGCGGGCGGCCCTTGATCTGGTTGCGAAAGGCGTCCTGGCGCTGGTTGGCGTAGGGAAGGTACGTTTCGTCCAGCACGATCATGCTGGCGGCCAGCGCCAGGCCGGCGAAGAGCAAGGGCACAGCCAGGCGGTAAAGGCTGATGCCGCTCGCCTTGCAGGCCACGATTTCGTTGTTTTTGCTCATCACGCCGAGCGTGACAAGAACGGCGACCAGCGCGCCGAGCGGCGCGAGGTTATAAAGCAGATAGGGAGTCAAATAGCGGAAATAATCGATGACGATGAGGAAGGGAACGCGGTGACGTGCGATGTCGTCGAGGAGCTCGAAAAAGGTGAACGTCTCGAAAAGAAAAATGAAGGCTGCCATCAGAAGCGCGAAATAAAAAAAGAAGCGGCGCAGGAGGTAGATGTCCATCAAGCGAGGAAAACTGCCGCTCGATTGGACGCCGTTTTCGGGTGGTTCAAACTGGCCGTTGGGAATATGGGCTACGACTGCCGCGCGCGCGCGCGCCTTCCTACGCCGAAGGAGCCTGACCCAGGTCCGGAATCGGACCGACGGCTTGAACCAGCGGTTTTCGCCGCGGAATTGTTCCATCCGGGGAAGCAGCGTGAGCCCGAGAATGGCCAACAGAATATTTGCACCCCAGATGCCCAAAGCGGGCGGCACGGCACCCTGGCGCGCCAAACCGGCGCCAATCACTGTAAGTAGATAGTAGGAGGCAATGAGAATGATCGCAATCAGTGACCCGGCGGCGCGTCCGCCACGGCGAGGCTGCGCGCCCAGCGGCACGGCGACGAGAGCAAATACGAGGCACGCCACGGGAAATGCGAGACGGCGGTACAATTCCACACGTGCCTCGCGCCAGCCGGCATCCTTTATGACGGCTAACTCTCGAAGCGAACGTTCCGCGTCGCTCACTAGCCGGGGCCCTTTGTGAACGAGGCCAGTATCCTCAATCGGCCAGTCACTCTGGCCGAAGACCGTTACGGAGTAGCGATTGGGATCTTCCCGGGAAAATTCGTGCGTGGCGCCGCCCTGGAGGTGAAGCTCCAGCTTGCCCTCTTTGGGTGTGGCAATTACAATCGCATTCTCCGCCAGGGTGAGCTGCGAGCCGTTCTCTCCACCGGCTGCAGCGAGAAATACTCCGTGCCAATGGGTGCCGCTGGCAGACACGTCGTTAACGTAAAGAACCAGTTTGGGGAAGCGTTCGTCGAAGACGCGAGGCTGCACGGCGAAAGAGATTTGGGAGGCAATCAGATCCGTCTCGAGGGTGCGGTAGGTACGCATGGCCAACGGGCCGAGCCAGAGCGTCATGCAAAGCGTGACGATGGCGCCGGCCATGGCCAGCAGCCCGACGGGTAGCAAGATCCGGCGGCGGCCAATGCCCAGGGCTGTCAGGGCAATGATCTCGCTATCCGCGGACATGCGGCCCAGGCCCAGGAGCACGCCGATCAGCACGGCCATGGGGAGAGTGAACGTGAAGACGCCAGGAAAAATGGACAGGAAAAGTTCGAAAATTTGAGAACCCGAACCGGTGTGACGGACAAACAGTTCCATCAATCGAACAAGCTGGGGCACGAAGAAAACGAACGTAAATACGGCAAGCCCGAGGAGTGCGTGACGAAAAACTTCGCGAACAATATAGCGGTCGAGGATGCGCATGACGCGAACCGTGAGTGTAACACGGCATCGCAACGGAGACAGGAAAGAGAGCCGCGATGAATCGCGTGCATCTGGCGGTCCTGTGGCACATGCATCAGCCGCAGTACCGGGATCCGGAAACGGGGCGGTATGAGCTGGCGTGGACGCGGCTCCATGCGCTCAAGGACTATTGGGGCATGGTGGCGATGTTGAAAGATTTCCCCAATTTTCGCGCTACTTTCAACGTCGTGCCTTCGCTGGGGATGCAGCTCGAGGAATACGCGAGCGGAAAATTTAACGAGCCGTGGTTTGAATTGGCGTTCAAACCGGTCGAGCAGTTGACGCGCGAGGATAAAGCAGAAATCTTGGCCCGCGCGTTTCAGCTGAATCATGAGCGATTGATGTCACGATGGCCGCGCTTTGTAGAGCTGCATGAATGGGCACAGCCTGCCGGCGGCGCGCAGGCGCTGGTGTCTTTTACGCCGCGGGACTGGCGAGACCTTCAAGTGCTCTCGCAATTGGCGTGGATGGAGGAATCCTGGCTCGAAAAAGACCCGGTGGTGAGCCGCCTTGCGAGCAAAGGAAAAGAGTTCACGCAAAAAGATGCATCCGCCCTGAAAACGAAACAGTTGGAGCTGCTTGGGTTGGTTCTGCCGGCGTATCGCGAAGCGGCACAGACGGGCCAGGTGGAGCTCAGCACCACGCCGTTTTATCATCCTATCCTTCCGCTGATTTGCGATTCGGACATCGCGCGAGTGGCCAATCCCGGCACGCCCCTCCCGCGGCGCGCTTTCCGCCACCCCGAAGATGCGCGCGAGCAGTTGCGGCGCGCTCGCGACTATCACGAGCGCGTATTCGGTGCCAAGCCGGCAGGACTGTGGCCTTCGGAAGGCTCCGTTTCCGATCAAGCATTGACCATCGCCGCAGAGGAAGGTTTCCAGTGGTTTGGCACGGACGAAGGTGTCCTCGGTAGAACGCTGAACGTCGGATTTTTTCGTGACGCGAAGGGTATTCCGGCAAATGCAGAGCGCCTGTATAAGCCGTTGCGCGTGCAGCTAGCAGGAAAACCTATCACCGGATTGTTTCGCGATCACCACCTTTCCGATCTCATCGGATTCGTTTACAGCCGGATGAATGGCAAGGACGCTGCCGCGGATTTGCATGGCCGGCTCCGCGAACTTGGCGAGCGCGTGCAAACTGCGCAACCACTCACGGTTTGCTTGTTTCTCGACGGCGAGAATGCCTGGGAATACTATCCGGGGAATGGCCGCGAATTTCTGCGCGAATTCTATGGGCGCATTCAAGGAGATCAGGATTTCCGGGCGCTCACGGCGAGCGAAGCGATTGCCGCGGCCGGCGATATCCCGTCCAATGCGGGCATTTTCCCCGCTTCCTGGATTAATGCGAATTTCGATGTGTGGATTGGCCACAGCGAAGACGTTGCCGCTTGGGAACTGCTCTGGGACGCCCGCGAAGCGTATGGGCGCGCGCTGGAGGCTCGGAAACAAGGCCGCGACGGCGCGCCGAGCGAAACCGCTCTGAAAGCAGCGCAGGAATCGCTGCTGGCTGCGGAAGGAAGCGATTGGTGCTGGTGGTTTGGTCCGGAACATAGCACCGCGAACGATGCGGAATTCGATGCGCTCTATCGCAAGCTCTTGACGGCCGTCTACCTAGCGCTCGGACAGGTGGCCCCGCAAGAACTGGCAAAGCCCATCAAACGGAAGCCGGAACACGCTTTGCAGCTCGCGCCCACAGGTTCTCTAAAGATTTCCGTGGATGGACGAGATTCCTCCTACTTCGAATGGCTGGGCGCCGGCCTTTATTCTCCCGAGCGGCGCGGCGGCGCCATGCACGGCCGGACCTTTTATTTGCATGAACTGCGCTATGGATTCGAAGACGAGCGCTTTTGCGTCCGCGTCGATCCGTTTCTGGACCTTCTAGGAGAACTTGAAGATTCGGAATTCCGCATTACGATTGGCGCAGCCGAAGAAATAACCATTGTTGTGCAGCTCGTGCGCGGCCATCTTCAGGAATTTGCCGTGGAAAAGGGCAGCTTGTGCCTTCTGAATCCCAAGAGCGTTGCTGAAGCGGCCTTTGATCGCATCCTCGAGGTCGCCATTCAGCGCAGCGAAATCAGCCTGAAGGGTCAAACCAAGCTGAAACTTGGCGTTGCGCTGTGGCATGGAGGCTTGCCGGTGGACGTGCTCCCGGCGGAAGGCTTCCTCGAGGTCAACCTTGGCGAAGACCACTCCGCCTGGCCGCCCGAAGAGAACTCCTGATTCACGCCATCTGCCGCTGAGTCTCGTCTCGGGTTGCGCCAGCGCCCTCCGATAACCCAGTAAGCAAAGCGCCCCCGAAATTCGCGCTGCGCGGCCCACGCATACTGTTTTCTCCTTGACAGTCTAGGAGACTCCGATTACATTCCTAGTTCATCTAGGAGAAGCCGCTTCCGTGGACAAACAACTCGACCTTCTGCAAGGCACGCTCGATATGCTGATCCTCAAAGCCGTCTCGCTCGGCCCACTCCACGGCTACGGCATCCTGCTGCGCATCCAGCAGATTTCGAAAGATCGCCTCGAGATTCAACAAGGCTCGCTCTATCCCGCGCTGTATCGCCTCGAGCATCAGGGCTGGATCGCAGGTGAGTGGGGCGAGTCCGAAAACAAGCGCAAGGCCAAATTTTACCGGCTGACGGCGGCAGGGAAGCGCAGGCTGCAGGCAGAAGCCACGAACTGGAACCGCATGGCTGACGTCATCGCGGGAATCCTGGGGACCAAACCGGAGGAAGTATGACAAGTTGGAGCGGGTTTCGTTCCTGGTTCACGGCAACGCTACAGCGTTCACGCATGGAGAGCGAGATGGACGCGGAACTGCGATTCCACATCGAGGCCTTCGCGGAAGACTTGATGCGCGGCGGCATGTCTCGCCCCGAAGCGTTGCGGCGCGCATGGATTGAGTTTGGCGGAATCGAGCAAGCGAAAGAGGGATGCCGCGAAGCCCGTGGCGCCAAAATCATCGAAACACTTGTGCAGGACCTGCGCTACGGTGCGCGCATGCTGCGCAAGAATCCAGGTTTCACTGCCGTCGCGGTTCTCACTCTCGCTCTAGGTATCGGTGCAAACACCGCTATCTTCAGTCTCGTCAACGGCATTCTTCTAAGACCGCTTCCGTTCGCCATGCCGCAGAATCTCGTTAGCATCACCGGCACCTACCCCAAGGGCGCCTTCGTCGTCATGCGCGAAGAAATGCAATCGCTCGACTCCGCTGCCTACTTTGAGGGCCACGAATTCAACCTCACCAATCGCGGTGAACCTCTCCGCCTGTCGGGTGTGCTCGTTTCCGCCGAATTCTTCAACGTCCTGGGCGCGCGTCCCGAGCTTGGTCGCCCCTTTTATCCCGGTGAAGATCTAGCCGGCCAAGACAGTTACGTCATCCTAAGCCATTCTCTCTGGGAGCAGCATTTCAATAGTGATCCTTCCGTCATCGGTCATTCCATCGAACTCGAGGGCGTCAGCCGCCAAGTCGTCGGCGTCATGCCCGCGGATTTCAATTTTCCGTCTTCAAAGACGCAGGTTTGGATTCCTCTCCACAACGATCCGCGCGACACGATCGCGTATTGGGCCGGCGATTTTATGCCTATCATTGGCCGCCTTCGTCCCGGTTCGACTATCGCGCAGGCCCGCGCCGAGATTCACATGTTTCAATCGCGCGTCTCGAAACTCTTCCCCTGGCCCATGCCTGCCGATTGGAACGCCGGCATCAGTGTCGTGTCGCTGCGCAACGGCATGGTTGCGGACCTTCGTGGACGCCTTTTCCTTCTTCTCGGCGCGGTCAGTCTGATCCTCCTGATTGCCTGCGTGAACGTCGCCAATCTCACGCTCTCACGCGCCGCCACGCGCGAGAAGGAAATCGCCCTTCGTACCGCCATGGGCGCGGAACGCGGCCGCGTGATCCGGCAGCTTCTGACGGAAAGCGTTTTGCTTGCGTTTCTCGGCGGATCGCTAGGAACCCTTCTTGCCATCGAAGGTTTGCGGTCGCTCAAAGCCGTGCTTCCCGCGGACACTCCGCGTCTCGCCGATACGCATATTGACTGGCGTGTCCTCGCGTTCACAGCCGGCCTTACCATTCTTACCGGCCTACTCTTCGGCCTTGCTCCCGCGCTGCATTCTTCGCGCGCCGCTCTCGTCGAATCGCTCAAGTCTGCCAGCCGCGCCGCTTCCACGTCCGTCTCTCAAAATTTGCGCAGCGGATTAGCCATCGCAGAGGTCGCCTTCGCGGTGCTTCTCGTTATCGCTGCCGGTTTGCTCATTCGCAGCTTCGTGGCGCTTTCCCGCGTCGATCCCGGCTTTCGCGCCGAGCGCATCCTCACCGCGCGGATCACTCCCAACCAGGAGTTCTGCTACGATCCCGCGCGTTGCATCTCCTTCTATCGCGAACTTCTCGCTCGGCTTCAGGCCGTTCCCGGCGTCATATCTGTCGCCGTCGTCAACACGCTTCCGCTCGACGGACGCGTCGCCAAGCGTGCTCTCGAAATCGAAAATGAACCGGTCTCTCCCGGCGAGGCCAGCCCTCTTTTCTGGATGGATGTAGTCACGCCCGATTATTTTCGTCTCATGGGTATTCCCGTCGCTGTCGGCCGTGCATTCACCTCTGCCGACGATTCCGGCAACCCGCCTGTCGCTCTTGTGACCGCGTCCACCGCCCGCCGATTTTGGCCTGGCGGCAGTCCGGTCGGTTCGCATGTGCGTCTCAGCGGTGACAAAGACTGGCGCACCATAGTCGGCGTCGTCTCAGACGTCCGTGCCTATGACATGCAAAAAAACGTCCCCGATTGGATCAACGGCACGATCTATTTTCCGTATACGCCGAACGCCACTCTCGAAGGCGGTCGCGTCCCCTCCGATATGACCGTGGTCGTTCAATCCAGCCTCGATGTGTTGCAAGTACAGAACGCTCTTCGCAGCGACATTGCCGGTCTCATTCCTGAGGTGCCCGCAAGCGAGGTCAAACCCATGCGCGCGGTGATCTCCGAATCCGTCTCCACTCCCGCCTCCACGACTGAACTTTTTGTCGCTTTTGCAGGGCTTGCTCTCGTTCTCGGTCTCATCGGCATCTATGGCGTGCTCTCGTTCCTCGTTTCCCGGCGCACTCGCGAAATCGGCATTCGTCTCGCTCTTGGCGCGCAACGCCGCGATGTTCTCTGGCTCATAATGAAGGAAGGCGCGAAATTCTCGCTCGTCGGCATTAGTCTTGGTCTGGTCGCCGCGCTCGCCATTACTCGCCTTCTCGCCGGCGAACTCTACGGCGTCAGTCCCGCCGACCCCGCCACCTTCTTTGGCGCCGCCGGTCTCATGACCGCCGTCACCCTCCTGGCCTGCTACATCCCCACGCGCCGCGCCATGCTCGTCGATCCGCTCATCGCTCTGCGTCAGGATTAGTTCCGGATTTTTCGGCCCACAAAGAAAGGTGGAAGAAGTGGCGATTGCCCTCGAAAAGGATACCGTTGCATTTGCTGTGAGGCGAGTAGAGCTGCCGTTGGACGCCGACTTTGTAGTCGATCTCCGGACTACGTGGACGCCTGCCAACACTCCTAAAACAATTTAATCGCCAGATCCCGCGGCCGATCTCCAACTGGAATCATCGTCAGCAGGCTGTTGGTTCGCACGCGAATCACGGCCACATCCCCGGAGCCTTGGTTCACGACGATCAGCAAATTTTCATTGGGATCGAAACGTAACGCCTCCGGAGCCTGTCCCGCCGGAATCGGAAACTCCTTTCCGGTGCCCGGATCGCGAATCACGCGGCGATTCGCAATGTCCACGGGGATAACGTGCCCCGCCGCGCTGTCTGAAACATAAAGGGTGCTTCCGTCCGCGCTCAAGACGCCGCGCGTCGGCGCTGCGCCAAGCACCATGTAGTCGCCCACCTCGTGCGTCCACGTGTTGATGACTTGCAAGCCGTGGGCTTCCGGGGAAATGACATAGAGTTCTCCGCCGTCAGGTTTGAGCAGCATGTCCGACGGTTTCCCCGCCAACTCGAGGTTTGCCACCAGGACACTTCGCTGCAAATCAACCACAGAGAGCTCGGCCACGCTCCGGCTCATTACGAACCCAAGGCTGCTGTCCGGCAGAATCGCAATTGCTTCCGGTTGATTGACGACGCGAACTGTGCTGCGCAGCGCAAGTGTCGTCGCGTCGTGAATCCCCAGCGTTCCGTCACGCCGATTCACCACCAGCACGCTTTTTCCGTCCGGCGTAACGCGCGCAAGGACAGGCTCGCCCCCCGTCCGCGCACGCCCGAGCACGTTGTGCGTTTGGCAATCGATGGCCAGCAGTGTGTCCAATCCCGCTGATGTCGTGTACAACCGGTTTCCATCTGCCGAAAAATCAATTGCGTAGGGAAGTGGTCCGACCGGAATGCGCGCGGTTACTTGATTCACGCGAACGTTGACCACCCACACGAATCCGCCATCGCTGCTTACGCCCCAAATTTCCGCGCGCGTCGGATGCTCTCGCATCCCGGATATTCCTTTGCCGACGAAAATCCGCGCGACAGCCGCCAGCTTTACGAGATCGATGTCCGTTACATTTCCATCCGCCGTCGAAACATACGCGCACAATCGCAACCCGGGCCGCAGGAAAGAGGGCTGGTGCTCGCGCAAAACCTCCACAATTCCCGCGATCAGCAGGATGCCTAGCAGGGAAAATACACGGAAGTTGCGCGGCCGGTTCATAACGCGGTTGAATTGTTGCATGTTGACTGCGGGATTAGCCAGAACCCTGCGAATGGGTCGGAAGCAAGCAAACTCAATACGTGAATAGTCGCGAAGGTGTCCTCAATTCACTTCGCGCTGCAAAACCGCTGCAATTTGCCGTACCTCTTCGACCAACGCGGTGAACTCTTCCGGCAAAATGGATTGCATGCCATCGGAAAGCGCTTTGTCCGGCTCGTGGTGCACTTCGACGAGCAATCCGTCCGCGCCAACCGCAATCGCCGCGCGCGAAAGCGGCAAAACTTTGTGCCGCTTGCCTGTGCCATGCGAGGGATCGACCAAGATCGGCAGATGGCTGCGCTTCTTCACTGCCGGCACCACCGCTAAGTCCAAAGTATTCCGCGAAAAATCCGAAAACGTCCGCACGCCGCGCTCGCACAACATCACGTTGTAGTTTCCCTCGGACAGGATATACTCCGCGGCCATCAGAAACTCGTCCAGCGTCGCCGACATCCCGCGCTTCAAAAGCACCGGCTTCTTCGCCCGCCCCGCCCGCTTCAGCAGTGAAAAATTCTGCATGTTCCGCGCGCCAATCTGAATTACGTCGGCATATTCCTCCACGAGATCCAAGCTCTCGTTATCAATGGCTTCCGTAACAATCCCGAATCCATACGTCTCGCGCACCTTCGCCAGAATCTTCAATCCGGGCAAGCCCAGCCCCTGAAAACTATATGGCGACGTCCTCGGTTTGTACGCGCCCCCGCGGAACAGCCGCGCCCCGGAACCCTTTACCCGCTCCGCAATCGCGAAACACTGTTCTTCGGTCTCGACGGCGCACGGCCCGGCCACCAGCGCAATCATCTTTCCGCCCACGAGCACATCGCCCATCGGCGTCGGTATCCGCAGTACGCTGTCCTCTTCCTTCGCATCGCGGCTCACCAGCTTGTACGGCTTGCTGACAGGGATGCACTCGACCACTCCCGGCAGCGATTCCAACACGCCGAGATCAATCGCTCCCTTATTCCCGGTAATGCCAATCGCCGTTCGAATCGTCCCCGGAATCGGGTGCGCCTTCAGCCCCAGACTTTCGATGCGCTCGCACACACCTCGAATCTGCTCCTCCGTGGCGTGCGACTGCATGACGACCAGCATCGGCAGCTCCCTTGTGCTCTAAGCGGACCCTGAACAGTCAATTAGTCTACGGCATGCCGCCGCAACGCCGCAAATCTGCCGCGGCCCAAGCCCATTTGCCCCATGTGCTAGAATAGCTAGTTTAAGGATAGGCCGATTTTTTCCATGGGAACACCAGAACAACCTCTCACACACGTCTCTGAGTTCGACCCCGAAGACGAATACCGCCCGGAACCTGAGCCTGAACCGCCGCCTCCGGTCTGGATGGACGGCAGCCTGCGCATCGGCATCCATGCCTCGATCGCCGGAAGCTACCTCAATGCTCTCGAATCAGCGAGCAAGCTCGGCTGCAATGCCTTGCAAATCTTCTCCGCGAGCCCGCGGATGTGGCAAGGCGGCTTCGCGCGCATCCCCCAAGCCGATGCCGCGGCCTTTCGCGCGCGTCGCGCCGAACTTGGCCTCGGCCCGCTGGTCATTCACGCAAACTATCTGATCAATCTGGCCGCGGTTCAGCCCATGCTGCAAACGCGCTCGATCCAAGCCTTTCAAGATGAACTCGTGCGCGGCGTGGCGCTCGGCGCGGATTTTCTCGTCGTTCACCCCGGCTCGCGCGGCGATGCCACGCCTGAGCAAGCCGTGCGAACCGTCGTCGAGTCCGTCAAGCAAGGCTCCAAGCGCGTTCCTCTTGGCCACTTGCGTATCCTCATCGAAAATACAGCAGGCATGGGAACTGCAGTCGCCTCGCGCCTCGAAGAGCTTGCGGAAATTCTTGCCGGATTGAAGGACGTTCCCGCAGCCGCATGCCTCGACACCGCGCATCTCTTCGCCGCGGGCTATGATATTAAGAGCGAGACCGGCCTGACCTCGACGATCGACGTGATCGACTCCACCATCGGCCTCCATCGCATCCCTGTTTTCCATGCCAACGATTCGAAAATCCCGCTCGGCGGCCGCGTCGATCGCCATGAAAACATCGGCGAAGGCAAAATTGGGGCCGAAGCTTTTCATCGCATTCTGACGCATCCGCGTTTAGGCGCATTGCCACCCGAAGGTTTGGTAGGGAGAGCTTTCCTGCTCGAAACGCCCATCGATCATCCCGGTGATGATCGCCGCAATGTCGCCAAGCTGTGGGAACTTGCCGGCCTGAGCGAGCAAGCCCCACCAGCCGAAAAAGGCTTCTCGATGCTGACCACCGCCATCAAGAAAATTCAAATGGAAACGGCCGCCACCGCCAGAAGGGCGGAGCGCAGCAAGAAAAGTTTAGAAGTGTCCACCGGGTCGCATCCTTCGAAACCAAAGAAAAAGAATCCGAAAGCTGCGGCAAAAAAATCAAAAGCGGCGGCCAAGTCCAAGAAATCGCGCAAGAGGGGATAGCGAGGCGTGGCGGACTACAACCCACAAGAGATCGAAGCCAAGTGGCAAAAACGCTGGGACGAAACCCGCGTGTTCGAAACGGAAGCCGATTCCACCAAGCCCAAGTATTACGTCCTGGAAATGTTGCCCTACCCGTCCGGCACGATGCACATGGGACACATGCGCAATTACGCCATCGGCGATGTCGTCGCCCGCGTCAAGCGCATGCGCGGCTTCAACGTACTCCATCCCATGGGCTGGGACGCCTTCGGTTTGCCCGCCGAAAACGCCGCCATCAAAAACAACACTCATCCTCGCGTCTGGACCAACAACAACATCGGCGAATTTCAGCGCACCCTTCGCCGCTTCGGTTTCAGTTACGATTGGCGGCGGGAAATTTCCACCTGCGAGCCGGAGTATTATCGCTGGAACCAGTGGTTTTTTCTGCGCATGCTCGAGCGCGGCCTCGCCTACCGCAAAAAGAGCCGCGTGAACTGGTGTCCGAAGTGCTGCACTGTCCTCGCCAACGAGCAGGTCATCAATGGCGGCTACTGCTGGCGGCACGAAGATACGCTCGTGGAGTCCCGCGAACTCGAGCAATGGTTCCTCAAAACCACCGCGTACGCCGACCAACTCGTCGATGATTTAAAACAACTCGAAGGCACTTGGCCCGAGCGCGTCATCACCATGCAGCGCAACTGGATTGGCCGTTCGCAAGGCGCGCGCGTGAAGTTCGCTGTGGCCGATGTGCGGGGCGCTCAGCCGATTGAAATTTTCACCACGCGCATCGACACTATTTACGGCGCTACTGCCATCATCCTCGCTCCGACTCATCCGCTTGTAGCAAAACTGCTCGCTGGCTCGCCAAACCGCGCCGAAGCGGAATCGCATCTAGCGCGAATGCGTCAGACTTCCGTCAAAACCGAAGACGTTGCCACCGCCGAAAAAATCGGTTTCTTCACCGGCGGCCACGCCACCAATCCATTCAGCGGCGAGAAAATCCCCATCTGGGTTGGCAACTTTGTGCTCATGGAATACGGCACCGGCGCCATCATGGCCGTCCCCGCCCATGACCAGCGCGATTTCGAATTTTGCCGCAAGTATGGCCTACCAGTTCGAATCGTCATTCAACCTAGCGAAGGCGAACCCCTCCTCGAAGCAAAAATGGCCGCCGCCATCGACGAAGACCAAAACGGCAAGCTCGTCAATTCCGCCGCGTTCAATGGCCTCTCGCCCGACGAAGCCATCGCCAAAATGACGGCCTTCGCCGAGAAAAAGAGTTTCGGCCACGGCGAGGTCGTCTACCGTCTCCGCGACTGGGGCATCTCCCGCCAGCGGTATTGGGGCACTCCTATCCCGGTTGTTTACTGCGCCAAAGATGGTCTCCAACCTGTCCCAGACAAAGACTTACCCGTATTGCTGCCGCCCAATCCCAAACTCACCGGCGAAGGAGAATCCCCGCTCGCCTCCACACCTGAATTCGTCAACACTACCTGCCCCAAGTGCGGTGGCCCCGCGCGCCGCGAAACCGACACGATGGACACCTTCGTCGATTCCTCGTGGTATTTCTATCGCTACTGCGATCCGCACAACGACCAGGCTCCCTTCGATTCTGCGAAAGTCGCCTATTGGTTTCCCATCGACCAGTACATCGGCGGCATCACGCACGCCATCCTGCACCTCCTCTACTCGCGCTTCTGGTGCAAAGTCATGCGTGATCTAGGCCTCGTCAAACACAACGAGCCCATCTCCAGGCTTTTCACCCAGGGCATGATCCAAAAGGGTGGCGTCACCATGTCCAAGTCGCGCGGCAACGTAGTCGGCGCCATCGACATGGCCGAAAAGTACGGCGCGGACACCGGCCGCCTCTACACCCTCTTCGCCGCACCGCCCGAAAAAGACCTTGAATGGAGCGAAGAAAGCATCGAAGGCTCCTGGCGCTTCCTAAACCGCGTCTTCCGCCTGGTCGACAAACATGCTGGAGCCATCCGCGACACCAAGAACTGGAATCTCGACTCAAGAGCAATGTCGGACAAAGAGCGTGATTTAATCAGGGTCACGTACCAAACGATGCTAAGGGTCACACAAGACTTCGAGAAGCGCTGGCACTTCAATTCCGCGATCGCCCAGATCATGGAATTAACCAACGAGATTTATCTCGCCGAGCCCCTCGAAAACGGCGTGCGCCCGGAGATACGCAAAGAAGTCCTGCAAATCCTTACGCTGCTTCTAGCGCCAATGACCCCTCACATTGCCGAGGAAATGTGGGAAATGCTAGGGAATAAGGATGGCCTGTGGAACGCTCCCTGGCCAGTCCTCGCGAGCGAGCAGCTAGAGCTAGCCAAAGATAACGAAGTCGAAATCCCCGTCCAGGTCAACGGCCGAGTTCGCGCCACGCTAAAAGTCCCCGCAGGCGCAAACGAGTCCGACGTAGTCGCCAAAGCCAAAGCCGAGCCCGCGGTAGCCCGCCACATCGAAGGCAAGCGCATCGTGAAGTTAATCTTCGTCCCCAACAAACTCTTAAACCTGGTGGTCCAATGACGAAGCGCAGGTGGCATGGCCAATCCTTGCTGTGCTCTTTTCTTTTTCCGCGTAGCGGCGGGTCTTCAGACCCGTGCTTTTACACGATGAACAGCGCCTTTTTCTTTGTCCGGCTGTTTCTCTCTGTAGGGAAGGGGCTTGCCCCTCCCGCTGTTACATCACCTAAACTCTGAGAGGTGCACAATGGCCACAGGAGCCGCAATGACGGAACAACCCCAAAAGCCAAAATCCGAACTTGGCGGCGTCGTGGTTCTCGATTTCGGCGGCCAGTACACGCAGCTCATTGCCCGCCGCATCCGCGAACAGCAAGTCTTCTCCGCCATCCTCCCGTGCACAACCTCGATTGAAGAAATCCGCCAATACGCCCCCGCAGGATTGGTCCTCTCCGGCGGCCCGAGCTCAGTCTACGACCCCGAGGCTCCCAAATGCGATCCCGGCGTCCTGGCTATGGGCGTACCAGTGCTAGGCATTTGTTACGGCATGCAGTGGATCACTCACGCGCTCGGCGGCAAAGTCGAGAAAGCCGAGCGCCGCGAATACGGTCGCGCCCAACTAAAAGTGGAGTGTACTAACGGCCCCTCCGAATCCGCGCTTTTCGCAGGCGTTCCGCAATCACTTCGCATCTGGAATAGCCACGGCGACCATGTCCGTGAGGTCCCACCCGGCTTTTGCGCCACGGGCCATACCGACAACGCCATCGCCTCGCTCGAAGATCCCCAGCGAAAAATCTATGCGGTGCAATTCCACGTCGAAGTAAATCACACCGAGCGCGGCACAGAACTCCTCCGCAACTTCCTTTTCCGCGTCTGCAAAGCCGAACGCAAATGGAGCGGCTCCGCCTTCATCGAAGAAACCACGGAAGCCATTCGAACGAAGGTCGGCCAGGGCCTCGCCATCTGCGCGCTCAGCGGGGGAGTCGATTCCACGGTGGCTGCCGTCCTCGTACATCGCGCCATGGGCGACCGTCTCACCAACATTTTCGTCAACACCGGAATGCTCAGGAAAAACGAATTTGCGGACACACTCGAAATGCTGCGCGACCGCCTCGGCCTCCGAGTCATCGGAGTAGACGCCTCAGACCGCTTCCTGGCCAAGCTAGTCGGGGTCACCGACCCCGAGCAAAAGCGAAAAATCATCGGAAGGGAATTCATCGCTGTTTTTGCCGAGGAAGCCCAGAAGCTCCAGCGCGGCGAAGCTCACGGCGAAATCGCCTACCTCGTCCAAGGAACGCTCTATCCGGACGTCATCGAATCCGTCTCCGTCAAGGGGCCCTCCGCCACCATCAAGACCCATCACAACGTCGGCGGCCTACCCGAAAACATGCCCTTTGCCCTCATCGAACCACTCCGTGATCTGTTTAAGGACGAAGTTCGCCGCATTGGCAAGGATCTGGGCCTTCCGGATGAGATACTATTGAAACACCCGTTTCCGGGTCCAGGATTGGCTGTCAGGCTCCTGGGGGAAATCACCCGGGAGCACCTCGATACCTTGCAGGAGGCGGACGCGGTGGTCATCGAGGAGATTCGCCGCGCCGGACTGTACAACAAGGTCTGGCAAGCCTTTGCCGTTTTGCTCCCCGTTCGCAGCGTAGGCGTCATGGGCGACTACCGGACCTACGGCCTCACTATTGCCGTTCGGGTTGTCGAATCCGACGATGCCATGACTGCCGACTGGGTTCGCCTCCCCGGTGAGGTCCTTGAGCGCATTTCCACTCGCATCGTCAATGAAGTTCGAGGTGTGACCCGCGTGGTTTACGACATAAGCTCGAAACCACCCAGCACCATTGAGTGGGAGTAAGTTCCATTGTGGAACAGGCGCATCTGGAAGAGGGAAGTACACTTAGACGCCGACGAGGGCTTGTCCTGACGTCTCACTGCATCAAATAGTGCACAGGCCGCGCAGGGACAGGACGCGGCCCATCTGGGAGCCAACATTATTTCGACAGCACGCTCTAAAAAAAATGTCGCAGAACTAGCGGTTAGCCATTTTCTGCGCCATGTACAGAATGAGCTTGCGGTCTCCTTCTTCCACTTTACCCAACAGGCGGCGAAGCTTGTTGAGAAAGCGTGCATCTTTACCGACGCTGCCCCATGCGATGTCGTCCGAGGACTTCCGCTTGGGGAGATTCGGCAACTGCGGCGGCTCTTCGCCGTCATAAAAGAGTTGATAGAGTGGGCACTCGAGAGCGCGCGCAAGTTTCTCCAGCGTTTCGATGGCCGGTACGGTATGGCCATTTTCTACGCGGGAAATGTAACAACGCAGCAAACCTGTGCGCTTTTCGATGTCGCCCTGGGAGAGTTTCTTTTCTTCGCGGAGTGCGCGAAGACGGTCACCAATAATCATGACGGCATTATTCCATGTAGATACCGGTCAAGCAAGTAGAAACTTGGCATCCGCCAATTGAAACACTTGATGCATGCAAGGGAAGCCAAGTTAGACGGCTAGGGGAAACCGAGCTACATTAGACGTAACCAGATTGACATGCCACGCGTCCCAAAAGTAGAGCCCCTGGGGTCTCCCGGCGTTCCGGCGAGCGCCAAGCCGCCCGGCAGCAAAGCGGCGGGCGCCGCGGAGGACCGGGAACTTGTCCGGCGGGCGCAGAACGAAGACCAGGAGGCTTTTGAAGAGCTTGTCCGGCGGCACCAGCACCGCGTCTTTGCGGTTGCCGGCGGGATCTTGCGGCGCCGCGAGGACGTCGAGGACATTGCGCAGCAGGTTTTTGTAAAGGCGTATTTCTCGCTGAAGCGCTTCGATCAGCGGGCGGCCTTCAGCACTTGGCTGTATAAGATCACGGTGAACGAGTGCTGGGACATGTTGCGAAAGAAGAAAGTCCGGCCGCTGGTTTATGAGTCGGACCTCAGCGAAGAGCAAGCGCGGCAAGTGATCACCGCCGAAGAGAAGGGTGGCGGCGGGCCGGACATCAGCGAAAGGCTGGTAGCCCGCGAGCGCGTCGAGCGCCTTTTGGACGGCCTCGACGAGCGCGACCGCCTGATGCTGATTTTGAAAGAAGTCGAGGGCTTTGCGGTCGAAGAGATCGCGCAGGTTTTGGATTTGAATGCGAACACAGTAAAGGTGCGGCTTTTCCGGGCGCGGCGCAGAATTGTGAACAAGGTCCGGAAGCGCGGAGAGTGATACCGCCGGTGGCATTAAGGGTGGTCGCGGGTTCGGATAGAGATAGATATTTTGTGCGAGTGAGTGAAGGAGGCTGAAAAATGGGCCTGTTGAACAAAAGCAGGGCGGAGTGCCGAGAGTTCCAGATGCGGCTCGAGGACGCGGGGAGCGCCGCGGATGGCGCGAAGGAATTTTCTGAGCTGGCGGCGACCATGCCCGGCGCGCTGAAAGATCACGCCGCCGCGTGCGCCGATTGCCGCGTCGCTGCTGAAAACATTATCAAAGCACGCGCGCTTTTGTCGGCGCTCCCGTCGCTTGCCGGCATGGGTGGGCCGTGGTTTGCGCCGCGCGTAATGGCTGCAATCGCTGCGCGCGGAGCGGAGTTGGGCCGCGCGCCGGACACGTGGACACTTCTCCCGAAGCTTGCCGCGCGCCTCACATGGGCTTCCGCGATTGCCTTGCTCCTGGCGAGCGGATGGCTTTATCAAAGGCCGGCGACTAACACAGCTACGACAAAGTCCGTGGTTACGGACATTACCGGTGAACCCGTCGTGGATACCGCGACGCCGGCGAACAACGATGAAGTCCTTGTCAGCCTGGCGGAGAGGCCTCGATGAACGAAAGCTCCGCAAAGCGGAAAGCGGCGCTATGGGTGGCGGTGGTGTTCCTCATTGGCGCTGCCCTTGGCAGCGTGTTTGGTTATTTCTATGGCCACCGGAGTATTGTCTCCGCGTCGAATCCGCCCCTAAGCGAGCCTGCGCGCCGGGCCAAGCGAGTCGAGCAACTCACCCAGGAATTGAGCCTGACGAATGCCCAAAGTCATCAACTGGACGCGATACTTTCGCAGTTGCACTCGGAATATAAAGCCATCCACGACCAGTCCGACGCCCAGTTGAATCAGACCCGGCAGAAAGGGCGCGTTCAAATCCGCGCGATCCTTACTCCCGAACAGAAACCGAAGTTCGAGGAATTTCTGAAACGAATGGACGAAGAGCGAAAGCGGAATAGTCCGCCGCCTCCCCTGGCGCCGTCCTCGCGCTAACCGGGCCCCGCAAGAATGAAGTCTTTATCTTTCGATTCCGGCCACAGCGCGCTCGCAAAAGATCCACTTCTAAAACGCGGTAGTTCCACCTTTTACGCAGCCGCAGGTCACACTTTTACGATGAGTTTGCCGATGTTGCCGCCGGTAAAGAGCATGTTGATGGCCTCGGGCACTTTTTCCAGACCCTCGACAACGGTTTGCCGGTCTTTCAGCTTTCCCATCATTTTCCACTTCCCAAGCTCCATCGCGGCCTCGGTGAATCGGGAAGCGTAGTCCAGCACGAGAAAGCCCTCCACTTTTAGCCGTTTGACGATCAATATTCCGAGATTGCCCGGCCCAGAGGTTTCCTTCGTGTAGGCGGAAATGAGCCCGCAGAGAACCACCCGCCCGTGCAAATTCATGCGGTTGAGCACTTCCTCCATGATCTCTCCACCGACGTTTTCGTAATCGATGTCGATGCCATTGGGAGTCGCCGCGGCGAGCTTTTCTTTCCAGTTAGCGTGTTTGTAATTGATGGCTGCGTCGAAGCCGAGATCGTCCGTCAACCACGCGCATTTTTCGTCCGTTCCAGCGATCCCTACGACGCGGCATCCGTGAATTTTGCCGATTTGCCCGGCGACGCTGCCCGTTGCGCCCGCCGCGGCTGAGACGACCAGCGTCTCGCCTTTTTGCGGCTTGGCGATTTCGGTCATGCCGAAATAGGCCGTTAAGCCGGTCATCCCAAGCACACCGAGGAACGCGGTGTCCGATAGAAAGGGAATCGCCGGCACTTTCTGAAAAAAGGATTTCGATTGCGGCTCGATCACCACGTATTCCTGGAGGCCGGTGAGACCCACGAGCTTGTCGCCCTTTTTGAATTGCGCGTGGCGCGATTCGATCACTTCCGCGAGGCCCCCCGCGCGCATCACCTCTCCGATGCCTACTGCTGGAAGATAGCTGTCGACCGCCATCCAGACGCGCATGGTTGGGTCCATCGAGAGGTACTTCACTTTGGCTAGCGCTTGGCCGTCCTGCAGTTCACTCACTGACGACTCAGAGAGCTTCAGATCGCCGGGAGCGAGCAGGCCCTTAGGGCGCGTCTGTAAACGGAGCTGACGGTTCATTGTTGTCACTTGGCGCTCTCCAATTATTTCGGTACGCTCTTTGCGTTCTAACCAGCACCGCCAAGATTCATCGCACGAAAACGCCGCGACGGGGAAGGGGTTGGCTGTGCCACGGTAATTAGCTCGACGAACGAGCATCCCAACCAAACCGCACAGCCAGGAGTGGCTGTGCTACCTAGAACGGAATGTCCTCGTCGGAGATTTCGGGGCCGCTGGGGGCTTGGCTGCCGCCGTAGGAGTCGTCCGCGGGTCCGGCGGGGGCGGCATGAGATTCGACATCGTCGCCGCCAGAGCGGCCTCCACTGGCGCCGGCTGCGGCGCCTTCGGCCTTCCCGCCGATGAAGCGGAAGTCGCTGGCAATAATTTCCGTCTTCGTTCGCTTCTGGCCTTCTTTATCTTGCCACTCGCTTGACCGGAGCGAACCTTCGATGTAAATCAGATTGCCTTTCTTTAGATATTTTTGGGCGAACTCCGCCTTCTGACCCCAAGCTACGATTTTGTGCCACTCGGTGCGCTTTTGTTTTTCGCCGTTGCGGTCCTTGTAAGTTTCATCGGTAGCGACGGAAAAATTGGCGACGGCTTGGCCGCCGCCGGTATAGCGCGTTTCTGGATCGCGGCCTAAACGGCCGACGAGGATCACTTTGTTAACGGACATTAGCGTTCTCCCTCTTCGGCGCTGACGATAGCAGAAACGGGGTGAGGAGGCAAAGTTGCGAGGGGTGAGCAGAGAATAGTGAGTAGTGGGTACAGCTGGCGAAGACCAGTCCCAGCCTTGTGGAGGGCAAAATGAAGCTGTGAAAAAACCTGGCGGATGGCCGCCTTGATGGGCTCGGTCGGATAACTATTTTTGCCGCTTGGAACAAGGCAGTGTGGCAAGCTGATTGGGTGGACTTGCTGAATAGGGAGCGGACTCATGGGAAAGAGATTGTGGCGGCGATGGGCGGTTGTGGCGGCGAGTGTGGCGGCAGGGGCGGTGGTTTTGCCGGGGATGGTTTTGTCGCAGGGCGCGGAGGAGAACCGGACGCTGATGATAAGCGGGCAGGCGGGAGAGGCGCCGGTCGTGAAGAGGCAAGGGAAGTCGTATGTGGAATTGGAAGCGCTGGCAAAGCTGACCCACGGTTCGCTGAGCTTCAGCGGAAACCAGATCACATTGACCATGCCGGGTTTCCCCGCGAATACGGCAACGACCGTTGCGGGGGAGAAGTCAGAATTCTCGAGCGAGTTCCTGAAGGCAGCGATCGAAGAGTTGGCCACGATTCGAGAATGGCGAATCGCGCTGACGAACGCAGTGCAAGGTGGAATTCCCATCGGGGATGACTGGATAGCTGTCTATCGTGGCCCGGCGCTGAGAAATCTTAGACTGACCAGCGTGGCGGCGTCGAGCGATGCGGACCGGAAAGCCTATCAACTACTTTCGAATGAGTATGACAAAATGAAAACGTTGAGCGACCGATTTGTGGCGGCGCACTCGGCGCAGAACTACACTCCGCTCGATGCGTTGAAAAACGATCCAATGAACGAGCAGATCCTGAGCTGCACCCGCTCTCTGGCGGCGATGGCCGCCAATGGAAAGTATGCGGACGATGGGTCGTGCCATTGATCGCATAACGGAGCCAGCGCACATCGCAAAATAGGCGGTTCCCGGCAGCAGTTACCGGCGAAACGCGACGCCGGATAGATACCCTTCGCTGAGTGAATTACGGCATTGGATTGTTTTCATTGACGACTTAGAGGCCCGCATGGAATATACAGGGGCCGTGGCAAGCCTCTCCTCTACAACTGCAGAGCAAAGGAACGGGATCGCTGACGCAGTCGCGCCGGGCCGCGGGCAGGCGTTCCTGTGGATTGGGACGGCGGCCGTGACGGGCGCGATTGTAATGGCGATGGAGCTGGCGGCGTTCCGTCTGTACGCACCGTATTTTGGAAATTCGATTTACGTCTGGGGCAGCATGATTTCGGTGGTGATGCTGGCTTTGGCGGCGGGCTATAGCTTGGGCGGATGGATTGCGGATCGAAAGCCTACCGATGCGGTTCTTTATTTTATTATTTTGGGAAGCGGCGTTTATCAGCTGGGGATTGTGTTTGTTTTGCGACCGATATTGCTGAAGCTTTGGCAATCGGGGGATTTTGTTGGGCCGGCGCTGACAACGTTGATAATTTTTGTGCCACCCATGACGGCGCTAGCGATGACCTCGCCGTTTGTTATACGGCTGCTGGTGCGCGCGGGCCACGTGGGGAGCATGGTGGGACGCGTGTTTGCGCTGTCCACGGCGGGGAGCATCGCGGGAGTGCTGGGGACTAGTTTTTGGCTGGTGCCGCGATTTGGGACGCTGGTGACGATGAAGATTTTGTGCGCGGCGTCGATTCTGATCGGAGCGGCCGGGCTGATGATGCGGCGGAAGACGGCGGTTTTGTTGGCGCTGCTGGCGGGATTACCTTTCGTGGCGCCAATTCCAAAAGCGCCGCCGACGCTGCTTTGGAGCGGAGAATCGGCTTACAACCGCATCCTTGTTTTCGAGAGCAAGGGACTGCGGTGGCTGGTGCTGAATGATTCGCGGTTCGCGCAAACGTACGAGAGGGTGGGGAGTTCGCATTCGGGATATTATCTGGACGAATTTGCGCTGGGGCCGGTCATTGTGCCGGCGAAGAATTTGGTAGTGCTGGGGATGGGGGCGGGTGGATCGATTCAGGCAAGCCGAGCGGTAGCGCCAGAACTGGAAATTGATGCGGTGGAAATTGATCCGGAGGTGGTGCGCGTGGCAGGAGAATTTTTTGGGCTGCCGAAGGATGATCTCAGGCTGCACGTACACATCGCGGATGCGCGGCCGTGGCTTGCGGAAAATGGGTCGAAGTATGATCTTGTGCACGTCGATCTTTTTCAGGGCGGGCCGTATGTGCCGTTTTATCTGACGACGGTGGAATTCTTTGAGCTGGTGCGATCAAGGATGACGGATGGCGGCGCGTTGATGGTAAATGTGCTGGATACAAGTCCGAGGCAGGAATTGCTGGAAGCGATGGGCGCGACGATGAAGCGGGTGTTTCCGTCGGTGGAAAAGCTTTCGACGGCAAAGGGGAACCACATATTGTTTGCGTTCGCGGAGAAACATACGGTGGCGGAGACGGTGGCGAAATTGAAGCAAGGCGGAGGGCCGGGCTGGGTGCAGGAGTTGGAGCAAGAAGCGGCGGGGGAGATGGCGGAGTTTGAACCGCGGGCGGGAGCGGTGATATTTACGGATGACCGGGCGCCGATCGAGGAGATGACGCGGCGGATGCTGGTGGAATCGAAAAAGTGAGCGGGGAAATGGGCGAGGTAAGATGACTGGAAAACAGGATCGCAGGCGATTTTTGCGGAGTTCTATGGTGGCGCTGGCGGCGGGGTTGGGG
>Ga0207416_1000353_pt1 | contig 81540 bp, 82 predicted proteins | sample PaiPotPPM11metaG_FD_184107 | JGI IMG/M metagenome (GOLD analysis project Ga0207416, IMG submission 184107) | Iron sulfur acid spring bacterial and archeal communities from Banff, Canada, to study Microbial Dark Matter (Phase II) - Paint Pots PPM... ... | reverse complement strand
CCCCTGTCACGCTGTTGTCGAAACGCCCCGTCACCCGCCATCGCCTTCAGCAACAGCCCCCCTCCACCCGATAACCAACAGATGAAGGCCACCCGAGGACGAACGGGATGAAGGAAGAGCAAACGGCCGCCGCCGCGCTGCGCGCCATGTTCGATGACGCCGAGCAAGCGTGGAATCGCGGCGATGCCCACCGCTACGGTGAGTTCTTCGCCGAGGACGCCACCTACGTCGGCCGCGCCGGCCACATCTTCGCCGGCCGCGCCGCGATCCGCGAGGGCCACGTCGAAGCCTTCGCCGGACCGTTCCGCGGGTCGCGCCTGAAGATCCGCCCCTCGCACCTTCGCTTCATCACCGACCGCTTCGCGATCGCGCACCTCGACATCGTGACCGTCCAAGCCGACGGCACCGACACCTACGCGGTCACCACCAGCCTGCTCGAACGCACCGCCGCCGGCTGGCACCTTCTCACGGCGCACACGACGCAAGTCGAGTAGCGTCCACCTCGCCTCAGCCGTGGACGGCTTTGCTGTCGGCCGGAGCCTCCGCCCGGTCGTTGAGGCCGTAGTCGCGCAGGACGCTTGCGATTCGCAGCCGGTAGTCTTTGAAGACGGTCGCGCGTCCTCGAGACTGTGCGTCGCGGTGCGCCTCTAAGCGCCGCCACTGTGCTACGGCCTCCTCGTCACGCCAAAACGAAAGCGAGAGCAGTTTTTCCGGTTGGCTCAGGCTTTGGAACCGCTCGATGGAAATGAATCCATCGATGTCGTCGAGCAGCGGCCTCAACTGCGCGGCGATGTCGAGATACTCGTCTCTCGTCTCGGAATGCGGCCACACTTCAAAAATTACGGCGATCATGAGACTGCTCCCGTGACGATCCTAGGTGCGAACATGGGGACGCGTGCATTGAGCGAGGGCCGGTAGCCCGTCGCGACCAGTCCCTGAAGATCGATGCCGGATTCCAGTACGCGCGAGACGCCCCCTCGCGCGATCGTCGTCGCCATCCGCGCGCCCGGACACGCATGCGCGCCGACCCCGAAGGTGTAGGTCCGGCGCTCATCGCGAGCGGCATCGAAGCGATGAGGGTCCGGATTGACCGATGGGTCGCGATTTGCGGCTGCCAGCAAGACGAGGACCACGTCGCCCTCGGCGACGCTCGAGCCTATGACCGTTGTCCGGGCCGCCGCGAAGCGGCGCGTGTTCTGTACCGGTGAGTCGTAGCGCGCGACTTCGGCAATGACGCCATCGAGCAATCCGGGGTCGTCCCGGATCGCATCACGAAGATCGCTCCGTCCGGCGGCAAGCGCGACCAGCGTATTTCCGATCAGGCCTGCCGTCGCATCGTAACTCTGGAAAAGAAGCCCGATGGCGTTCGCGAGGACGACGGCATCGTCGACGCCGCTCCGCCGACCTTCGTTCAGCATCATTGCAAACAGCGACCCGTCCGCAGGCGCTTCGGCGAGCCGGTATTGCAGCGCGGCATGCAGCGCTACGGTCGCCGGAGTTCCACGCGCGATTTCGGGTTGTGTGCTGCCCGGTGCGATCGACCGAACGAAATCTTTCGTCCATGCGACGGCATGAAGCGCGTCGTGCTGCGAGAAGCCAAGCGCCGAAGCGGTTGCCAACGCCGGAAGACCGAGAACGAACGCGTTCAAAGCTCCAGGATCGTCGACCGAAAGAGCCTGCAGCAACTGGTTCGCACATCGCTCGCCCGTTGCGGCCAGGTCGCCCTGATCCAGACGGCCGAGCGCCGCCACGACGCTGTTCTTCACTGCGCTTTGATGCGGCCCATCAGTCATGCGCACGAATCGCGCGAAGATCTCTGCCATGGGCGTGTCCGCGATTGCGTTCGGCACCGGTTCCGAGATCGGGCGAACGCGCATGGCGGTGCTCGACAGAACCTCTTCGACCGTCTGCGCGCTCGCGGCGATCCACATACCCAGGGCGTCGTCCCGATAGAACGGCCGCTCGGCGACCAGGCGCGCGTAGTAGGGATACGGGTCCGTCGCGGTGACGGCGGAGAGCGGGTCGAGTTCGTGCATCGGTGCTACAGTCGGATGCGGAAACGGCGTTCGAGCTCGATGCGCCCTTCCGGCGTGATGCGCAAAGCACGATCTTGCGCGTTTCGCGCTACCCAGCCCGCTGAAAGGAAGCGCTCCAGGAGCGACGCCCCGAGGCTCCCAGCGAGATGAGGGCGGCGTTCCGACCAATCAACGCACGCCCGTGCGAAACTTCGCCGATCCGCACGCGCCCGGTCGACGTCGATTCCGAGCGTCCGGAAGAACCGCTCGCCGCGAGCCGTGAGGGCGAACGCGCGGTCGGACATCGTTATCGTACCGCGCTCGACGAAGTGGTCGGTCACCGCCACGCCAAGCCGGCCCGCGAGGTGGTCGTAGCACGAACGCGCTTCGCGCAGCCGCTGCATCGTCGTCGTTTGACTCAGCGCAACGATCGGCGTCGGTCGCGCGATCGTCGCCAGCACCTCGATCGCGTGCCCGACGTCCGACGATGCGAGGCGGAACAGACGCTGTCGTCCGACCGCTGTTGCGGTGAGCAGGCCGCCGGCGACGAGCTTGGCAAGATGCGCGCTCGCGGATTGCGGCGATGCACCGGCCCGAAACGCGAGCTCCGAGGCGGGAAGAAGCTCCCGGCTATCCAGCAGCGCGAAAAGCATCGCGGAGCGGGCGGGGTCGCCGATCAGCGCAGCAATTTCGGCAACGTTCGGATCGGCGGCGCGGCGTAGCGGAGCGCGGAGTGCCATGCCGCGAGCATACCACGCGAACACTTCACGCCAAAGTGAAGTGTCGTATACCTGCACTGGGAGCCCTCAGCGACGGTCGAACGCAAGCCGAAGCGCGAAAAATCCGAGCGCGGCGGCGAAGAACGTCCGCAACGCTTGCGCGACCGTGGGCTGACGCCGGAGCGCCGCGACGAGCTTGCCGGCGAAGGCGATGATCGTGACGTTGATGCAGAGGCTCACGATGATCTGAACGGCGGCCAGCGCAGCGGTCTGGGAGACGATATGGCCTTGTGACGGGCGAATGAACGGAGGAAGCAGTGCGGCATAGAGCAGCGCCATTTTCGGATTGAGCGCGTTGGTCAGAAAGCCGCCGGCGAAGAGCCGGCCCGCGCTCCGCGGCGCGACCTCTCGGAGCTTCGTGAAGTCGAGCGCTCCCGTGAACGTGCGAACTGCGAGGTAGAGCAGATACAGCGTGCCGGCAACCTTCATCGCAAGGTAGAGCGACGGAACGGCGACGAGAATCGACGTTAGTCCGAACACTGCAGCTGCTGCGATCAGGACCAGCGCCGAGACGGAGCCGCACAGCGTAACGTAACCGGCTCGCAACCCCTGCGACGCAGTTTGCGACAGGAGGTTCAGCATGTTGGGCCCAGGCGTACACGCCATCGTCGCCGCGACGAGCGCAAACGCAAAGACGGTTTCATGATCCGGCATGCTCGGGAACTACGAGAGGATCGTTCAAGCGCCCTTGATCCCGCGAACCGATAAAACGGCCCCGGGCATCGCTGCCCAGGGCCGTTGATTTCATCTTCGCTCGGTGCGAAGACTACATCATGTCGTAGCCGCCCATGCCGCCGCCCGGAGGGCCGCCGGCGTTGTTCGACTTCGGTTCGGGTTTGTCGGCGATGAGGGTTTCCGTCGTCAGGATCAGCGCGCCGATCGAGGCCGCGTTTTGCAGCGCCGAGCGGGTGACCTTGAACGGCTCCACGATGCCGGCCTGGACCATGTCGACCAGGTTGCCGGTCATGGCGTCGAAGCCCTGACCGAGCTTGGCCGTCTTGACGCGGTTCACTTCGACGCTGCCTTCGAAGCCGGCGTTCTCCGCGATCTGGCGAAGCGGCTCTTCGAGCGCGCGGCGGATGATGTCCACGCCGATCTTCTCGTCGTGGTTCTTCGTCTCGCCGGCGAGCTTCTCGAGCGCCTTGATCGCGTGCACCAGCGACGAGCCGCCGCCGGGGATCATGCCTTCTTGCACGGCAGCGCGGGTCGCCGAGAGGGCGTCCTCGATGCGGTGCTTCTTCTCTTTGAGCTCGGTCTCGGTGGCCGCGCCGACCTGGATCACGGCGACGCCGCCGGACAGCTTCGCGAGGCGCTCTTGAAGCTTCTCGCGATCGAAGTCGCTGTCGGTCTCTTCGATCTGCCGCTTGATCATCTCGATGCGGCCCTTGATCGCTTCCGGCTTACCCTTGCCGTCGACGATCGTCGTCTCTTCCTTGGTGACCTTGACGGTCTTCGCTTGACCGAGGAGATCCGGCGTGACCTTGTCGAGCTTGAGGCCCAGCTCTTCGCTCACGACCGTCGCGCCCGTCAGGGTGGCGATGTCCTTGAGCATTTCCTTGCGGCGGTCGCCGAAACCCGGCGCCTTGACGGCGACGGTGGTGAACGTGCCGCGCAGCTTGTTCACGACGAGCGTTGCGAGGGCTTCGCCTTCGACGTCTTCGGCAATGATCAGCAGCGGCTTCTGAACCTGGACGATCTTCTCGAGCAGCGGCAGGATGTCGGCGATCGCGCCGATCTTGCGCTCGGTGACCAGGATATACGGGTCGGTGAGCTCGGCTTCCATGCGCTCGGAGTCGGTCACCATGTACGGCGAGATGTAGCCCTTGTCGAAGAGCATCCCGTCCTTGGTCTCGACGTCGGTCTTCATCGTCTTCGATTCCTCGACGGTGATGACGCCGTCCTTACCGACTTCTTTCATCGCCTGCGCGATGAGTTCGCCGATGGTCTTGTCGTTGGCCGAGATCGACGCGACTTGCGCGATCTTCTCGGTCGTGTCGACGACCTGGACCATCTTCTGCATCTCGGCCACGGCCAGTTCGACCGCGGTCTCGATGCCGCGCTTGATCAGCAGCGGGTTCGAACCCGCCGTGACGTTCCGGAGACCTTCACGGATGATGGCCTGCGCGAGAACGGTCGCGGTCGTCGTCCCGTCGCCGGCGATGTCGTTGGTCTTCGAGGCGACTTCCTTGACGAGCTGCGCGCCCATGTTCTCGAACGTGTCGGGGAGCTCGATTTCCTTCGCGATCGTCACGCCGTCGTTGGTGATCGTCGGCGAGCCGAATTTCTTGTCGAGGACGACGTTGCGGCCCTTCGGGCCGAGCGTGACCTTCACGGCGTCGGCGAGAATGTTCGCTCCGCGCTCGAGCGCGCGACGAGCGTTCTCGTCGAATACTAGTTGTTTTGCTGCCATGTCTGCTGCTTATACTCCGGCGCCGACGGCTGCATCGGTGACGACCGCAAGCACGTCTTTTTCTGAGATGATGAGGTACTCTTTGCCGTCGAGCTTGATCTCGGACCCCGAGTACTTCGAGTAGATGATCTTGTCGCCGGGCTTGACGTCCATGGCGAGCTTCGTGCCATTGTCGAGCGTGCGGCCGCTACCGACGGCAAGGACGCGGCCTTCCTGCGGCTTCTCTTTGGCCGTGTCAGGAAGGAAGACGCCGCCGGCAGACTTTTCGGCCTGCTCCACGTGCTCGACGACCACGCGATCGCCCAGTGGCTTGAGATTCACGAAAACCATTCCTCCAGGGGTTGGCACTGCTGGCACAAGAGTGCCAGCCGGAAATTTACGTTAGCAGACCCGACGGCCGAGTGCAAGGCCCGAAGACGGCTCGCTCGCCTGCCGGATGGGTACAGAGACAAGGTGCCGTATGTCTCCCGGGCCACCGTCGAGCGAATCGTCCGCTGCCCGTTCTCCGTCGCCCACGACTATGCGGCGGAATTCTTCCGCCAAGCTGAGGTCTCCGGGATCGAAGTCCACGTCCCGTTGCGCGACTTCGTCGTGGGCCTGCGCGGCAGGGTTCGCCGGCCGGTGAAGCTCTTCTTCGCCCATCACCCTGACGAGACGGAGGACGGCCGCGTTCATGACGCGCTGATGGTGGAATGGTCGGCCGGGACACGGCTGCTGCCCGACTTCCACGGCACGGTCCGGTTGCGCATTGAGACGGTCGACACAACCCGGATCAGGCTCGAGGGGGCGTGGATCGTGCCGTTCGGCCTGTTGGGGTTGGTGTTCAACGTCGTCGTCGGCCGCCGGATCGCGAAATCGATGATGCGCGATCTGCTGGACCGCCTGGGCGACGCCTTGGAACGCCGCGAGCAGACCTTCCGCCATGAGGGGCACGGCGCGGAGGGGTCCGGGATCACCGCCTAGAGGCCGCGAAGGGCGGCTCTCGTGGAACGTACCGTGACCCTGCGCGCCCAGATCGTGGCGGGACTCGTCGCCGGCCTCGCCGGCGGAATCCTACTCGATCTCTTCCTATTCGGGGCGCAGGTCGCGAGCGGACAGCCGGCCGGCGCCGTCATCGCCGCGACCTATACCTGGATCGCCTCGGCACTCGGACCCGCGGCGGGCGCGAACCCCGCGGCGCCGCTGATCGGCCTAGGGCTCCACTTCTGCGTCGCGATCGGCTGGGCGATCGGCTACGTGTACCTGATCCGCTCGCAGCCGCAGCTGCTCGCGCGGCCGTGGGTGTCGGGCGCCTGCTTCGGGGTCGTCGTCTGGGTGTTCATGGAGATCGTGCTGATCGCGGCCGGCCTCTACCACCGGCCGTCGCTCCCGCAACTCGCCACGGGGCTGGTCGCGCACATCCTCTTCTACGGAATTCCGGTCGCGCTGGTCGTCTCGCGCCTGCTTTCGGGCACGCCCGCCCGCGCGTGATCGCCGAGGTTGCGGTCGATCTCGACGCGATCGGCCGGAATGCCCGGACGCTCGCGCGCCTGGTCGCACCGGCACGGCTCACCGCCGTCGTCAAAGCGAACGCGTACGGCCACGGCCTGGTACCGACGGCCCGCGCGCTCGCGCCGCACGTCGTCCGGCTGTGCGTCTACGCGCTCGAAGAAGCGGTCGTGCTGCGCGACGCCGGAATCGAGACGCCGATCCACGTGCTCGGCCCGGTTCATCCGGGCGAACTCGACATCGCCCATGCCGCTGACGTCGCGCTGACGCTCTGGGATGACGGACTCTACGCGCGCCAAGTCGCGAGCGTCGCGCGCCGAAGGCGCCGCCCCTTCACGGTGCACGCGAAGATCGACACCGGCGTCGTGCGGCTCGGCCTGACGCCGGCCGAGGCGCCCGCCGCGTTGGCGCGCTACGCGACGACGCCCGAATTCACGCTCGCCGGCGCCTTCACGCACATCGCCGCGGCGGAAGAACTCGACTCGACGTTCACGCACGAACAGCTCGCGCGGTTTCTAGATGCGACGCGCGACCTCGGACCGGAAGTGGAACGCCACGCCGCCGCGACCGCTGCGGCGATGCTGTGGCCCGAGACGAGGCTCGACGCGATCCGCGCCGGGATCGGCGTCTACGGCATTTGGCCGAGCATCGAAACCGAAACGCTGATGCGCGAGCAGGGAGTCGTCCTCGAACCGGCGCTGGCGTGGCGCACGCAGATCGTCGCCGAGCATACGATCGAGGCCGGAGCCAGCGTCGGCTACGGCCGCACCTGGTACGCCGCACGCCCGTCGCGCATCGCGACGCTGCCGATCGGTTACGCCGAGGGACTGCCGCGGGCAGCCGGCAACGCGGCGCACGCGCTCGTGCGCGGACGGCGCGTTCCGCTCGTCGGACGCGTGTGCATGAACATGGCGTTCGTCGACGTCACCGAAGTGCCGGCCGCCGCCGTCGGCGACACCGTGACGCTGATCGGCAGCGACGGCGGCGAGACGATCTCGGCGGAAGAGCTGGCGCGCGCCGCGGAGACGATCGGCTACGAGATCGTCGCCCGCCTCCCGGCGCACGTTCCGCGCCGCTACGACGTCCCCTCGATCTGATTCATCCCGAACTCGGGATGACGGCGGTCAGCCCGCGAGCCGCTCCAGCGCGGCGCGCAGGTCGAGCGTTCCTTCGTAGAGGGCGCGGCCGACGATCGCGGCGCTGACGTTGGCGGGCGTGCCGTCGCGCAGCGCGATCAGATCGTCGATCGTGCGCGCGCCGCCGCTGGCGGTGATGTGCACGTCGGCAACCGCGGCGACGTGCGCGAGCGCGTCGACGTCGTAGCCGGAGCCCATGCCGTCGCGTCCGATTTCCGTATACACGATCCGCCCGACGCCCCAGCCGGCAACCCGGCGTACGAGGTCGTCGCGCGAGACGGCCGTCTCGGCCAGCCAGCCGCGGGTCGCGACACGGTCGCCGCGCGCGTCGATCCCGGCGACGATGCGATCGCCGTACACGTCGACGAGCAGACGCACGTCGTCCGGCCGTTCGACCAGCAACGTGCCGATGACGATCGCGTGAGCGCCGGCGTCGAGCCGCGCGACGACGTCCGCGCGCGAGCGCACGCCGCCGCCGGTCTGCACCGGGACGTCCACCGCGGCGCAGATCGCGCGCAGTGCCGCTTGATTCTCGCCCGTGCCGAAGGCGCCGTCGAGATCGACGACGTGCAGCGCGGTCGCGCCGTCCGCGACGAACGCGCGCGCCCGCGCGACCGGATCCGCGTCGTAGCGCGTCTCGCGCGTCGGATCGCCGCGCTCGAGCCGCACGGCGTATCCCCCGCGCAGATCGATCGCCGGCAGCAGCGTCAGCTCACGCGTGCTCATGCGCGATCTTCAGGAAATTGTCGAGCAGACGACCGCCGGCGGTCCGGCTCTTCTCCGGGTGGAACTGGGTCGCCATGACGTTGTCGCGCGCGACGATCGCCGCGAACCGCTCGCCGTACTCGCACGACGCGACCAGCGCGTCGGTCGCGGCGACGCGGTACGAGTGCAGAAAATACGCCCACGCGCCAGTCGAGACGCCCTCGACGAACGGATGCGTGCGTTCGATCACGAGGTCGTTCCAGCCCATGTGCGGGACGCGCGGCGCCGTGGTGAACCTGCGGACGTCTCCGGGTAGAATCCCCAAACCGGCCGCGCCGCCGTACTCGTCGCTGGAGTTGAAGAGCACTTGCATTCCCACGCAAATGCCGAGAAACGGCCGCTTGGCGGCGACCGTCGATCGCACGGCAGCATCCAGGCCGCGTTCGCGCAACGCATCCATCGTCGCGCCGAAGGCACCATCGCCGGGCAAGATCGCAGCGCCGGCGCGCTCGACCTCGGCCGGATCTGCGGTCAACGTGAACCTGACGCCGCGCCGCTCGAGCGCGGCGATGAGCGAACCGATGTTGCCGCCGCCGTAGTCGATCACCGCCAAACCCGATGCCATCGCCGCTTGCGTTCGCTGGCCGGCGCCGCGTTGCTTGCCGTCACGGCGGCGTGCGGCGGCGGGAATCTCGGCGCTCAGCCGCCGATGCAGCCGTTGCCGCCGGGCTCGCTCGTCAATGCAACCCCCGCGCCGCCGGCGGCCACACCGGTGCCGGTCGAGACGGCGACGCCGGTTCCGAGCGCGTCGCCGAGCGGCGCGGCAAGCGCGACGCCGGCGCCTGCGGCGACCCCGCCGCTCGCCGACGCGCGGTTGCGCGTGCCGCAAGGCTTCGTCGCCAACGTCGTCGCCAACGTCGGCGGCGCACGGGAGCTCGCCGCGCTTCCGAACGGCGATATGATCGTCGGCACCACCGGCGCGCATGTGATGGTCGTCCCGAATGCGGAAGCGGCCGGCGTCGCTGCTGCACCCGCGGCGTTCGCGTCGCTGCCCGACGGCCCGGCGCAAGGCGTCGCGTTCGGCAGCGGCTTCGTGTTCGTCGCGACGCAGCATCACGTCTACCGCATTCCATACACCACGGGTGCGCAGAGCGGAACCGCGACGCAGATCGCCTCGGTGCGCAGCGGGCCGGTCGCGCCGAACTCGGACGGCGACGTGCACGACACGAGTTCGATCGCGGTCAGCGGAGGGACCCTCTACGTCGGCGTTGCCTCGTCGTGCAACGCGTGCGTCGAAGCCGATCCGACCCGTGCGACCGTGCAGCGCATGGCGCTCGACGGCAGCGGCATGACGACGCAGGCGACGCGCCTTCGCAATGCGCTCGCGCTCGCGACCGACCCGGCGAGCGGGAACGTCTGGGCCGGCGGCGCCGGCCAGGACGCGTTGCCCGCCGGTCACCCCTACGAGTTCCTCGACCCCGTCTCGGCGCACGGCGCGCCGGCCGATTACGGCTGGCCGGACTGCGAGGAGAATCACGTCGCCTACCGCAGCGGCGCGAACTGCGCGAACACGGTCGCGCCGGCGCTCGTGTTTCCCGCCTACTCGACGCTGATCGGCGCGGCGTTCTCGCCCGTCTCGCAATCGGGCGCCTACGCATTTCCGCCGGCGTGGCGCGGCGGGCTGTTCGTGAGCATGCACGGATCGTGGCATCTCGCGAACGGCATTCCGATCGTACCGCCGCACGTCGCGTTCGTTCCGTTCTCCGGCGCTGCGCCGGCCCGCACGGTGAGCTGGGGCGATCCCACGACCCAGTGGAGCGACTTCTTCAGCGGCTTTCAGGACGCGAGCGGCCGGCGCATCGGCCGCGCGACGGGCGTCGCCGTCGGTGCGCAAGGCAGCCTGTTCGTCGCCGACGACGACACGGGGAACATCTATCGCATTCGGCCGTCCGGTTCGAGCGGATCGGCCGTGAAACGGGCGAAGCCGACGTAGTGCCGGCCTTTCGCGCGCTCCTCCTCGGCCTGACCCTCGCCGCCGTCACGCTGCTTGCGCCGCACACCGTTCGCGCACAGACCGCTGCGACCGTCACCGTGCCGGCGGGTTTCGCGGCCGAGCGCATCGCAACCGTGCGCGGCGCGCGCGAGCTCAGCGTCGCGCCGAACGGTGACCTCTTCGTCGGCACCACCGGAAGCGAGATTTACGTCGTTCCCGACGCCCAAGCGACGGCCGGCGCGCCGCGAGCGTTCGCGACCTTCGACGACCATCCGGTCGCGAGCGTTTTCGTCGCTGCCGACGCGGTCTATGCGGGCGGGCAGTTCGGCGTGTACCGCATCCCGTTTCGCAGCGGCGACCGCGAAGCGCGCGCGAAGCCGCAAAAGATCGCCGCGGTGCGGCCCGGCGGCGCACGCGGGCATTCCACGACGACGGTCGTACTGAGCCGCGGCGTGCTCTACGCGAGCGTCGGGTCGTCGTGCAACGCGTGCGACGAGCACGACCCGACCCGCGCGACGGTCCAAGCGATGACCCCCGACGGCAAGAACATGCACGCGCGAGCGGTCGACATTCGCAACGCGATCGCGCTCGCGGTCGATCCGGCCGACGGGGGCCTGTGGGCGGGTGTGGCCGGGCGCGACGACCTCGAGCACGGCCACCCGTACGAGATCTTCGACGACGTGACGGCACACCCGGGGACGCCGGATTACGGTTGGCTTCATTGTTCCGACGACCGCAAGCCGATCGACCGCACGGGCTGCGCGAACGTCGTCGTGCCGCGCGTCGTCTTCCCCGCGTACGAAACGCCGATCGGGGCCGCCTTCTATCCCGCCGATGCGAAGGGCAAGTACGCGTTCCCGTCCGCCTATCGCGGCGGTGCGTTCGTCGCGCTGCACGGCTCGTGGCATCAGCCGCCGGTCCCGCCGCGCGTCGCGTTCGTCTCCTTCAACGGAACGAACCCCGTGAAGACCGTCGACTGGAACGATCCCGGCGCGCAATGGACCGAATTCCTCGGCGGCTGTCAGGCCGCCGACGGCTCGCGCTCCTGCCGCCCCACCGGCGTCGCCGTCGGCACCGACGGCTCGCTCTTCATCAGCGAAGACACGAGCGGAGCCATCTACCGCATCCGCCCCACACGCTAACCCTCGATCGCAGGCGGGTCCGGTAGCGCCGCCACCTCGGACGCGGCGGCGTCGCGATTCTTGTCGACGTAGGTCTTGGCGTGCTCGATCATCGGCTGCAGCGCCGCGACCGTCTGCTGGAACGACACCAACGCCTTTTCCTTGTACGCCGCGATGCCGTCGATGGCGGATTCGGTGTCCGCGAAAGCTGCTTTGAGCGTATCGAGGTCGACGCTCGAAGTCGTCGCCTGAGCGAACACGCGCTCCGAGTTCTGCTTGAGCATCGCCGCGGTGCCCGCGATCAAACGGTTCGTCGTCGTGCTCAGGGCCTGAATCTGATCGAGCACCAGTTTCTGATTCGTCAGCGCCTGCGCGACGATGACCGCGGTGCGCAGCGCCGCAATGGTCGTCGTGGTCGCCCGGTCGACGCCCTTGATCAGCTCCTCGTTGTTCTTGCGAATCAGGTCGAGCGCAAGATAGCCCTGCACGTTCACGCCTTGCTGCGTTGCAATGTCCTGCTGCTTCTGTCTGGCGTAGAACAGCACGTCCTCTTTGAGGATCTTGGCGCGCTCGGGATCGACCGCGGCGACCTGCGCGATGCGCGCGTCGAGTGCGTCGCCAATCTTTTGCGAAAGATACGCGAACTGCTCGAGCCCTCCCATCAGCGTCCAGAGGTTCTCTTTTTCCTGCTCGATGTCGGCATTGTCGCGCAGCAGCTGATCGCGCGAGGAGTACAAGCCGTTGATGATCGCGTTGAGGTGCGTCTGGGAGGATTCGTACGACCGGAAATACTGCAGAATCTTCGGGCCCAGCGGAATCATGCCCAGCAGCTTGCGCGGCGAGAAGAGGTCGCCTTGCGTCGTCGGATCGAGCCGTTCGATCGTGTCGCGCAGATCGAGCAGTTGCTTCGAAACGGTTGAGCCCGCATCGAAGATGCCGGCGCCCATCGCGCGCAGCGGCCGGTCCAGCAAACGGTTCGACACGCCGGAGGCCTTCTGGATCGCGTCGTTCCCAATCGCAGAGATCGCGCCGACCCGCGTCTTGAAGTCGTCACCGTGGACCGGCAACGCGAGCAGATCCTTCGCGAAGTCGGCGACCTGAGCGTCCAACTTCGTCTGCTGGTCGGCCGCGAGCGGCTGAACCATTTTCGACGCGGCTTGCGGCGTGACGGCAGCGACCGGCGCCGGCGGGGTCAGCCTTTCCGGCGAACTCGCCGCTGCGCTACTCGCCTCGGCCGGCGGACTCTGATCGCTCACGATGGTCTCCTCCCCACTCCCGCGTCGCCTCCTACCTGCCGCCGCCCCGGGAGGTTGCGGGCGAGGTTGGGATACCCCGCATAAGACCGGCCGCTTGCGGGAAGAATCGTCTGGGCCCATGCAACTCGCCGGATCTCGACCCAGCCCCGACTCCGATCTCGACGCCGTCTTCGCGCTGCAGCCCGTCGCGCTCGAGGTCCCCGGCTTGACCTTCGACGAGTTCTACGAGCCCGGCCGGCACACGTACTCGGGGATCGGCGGCGACTGGTACGACGCGTTCCGGGTGCGTGACGGTCGCGTCGTCCTCTCGATCGGCGACGTGCCGGGCGTCGGCCTGCGGGCGGCGTCCACGATGACGACGGTGCGCCAAGTGATCCGCGGCGTCGCGAGCATCAACCCGGAACCGCGCATGATCCTGGAGGCCGTCGAACGGGTACTGGAAGGCGGGGCCGCGCACGATGCCTCGTTCGTCACCGCATGGGTCGGCGTGCTCGAACCGATCGACCTGACACTCCAGTACGCGTCGGCCGGCCACCCGCCGCCGCTCCTGCGCGCGCCCGACCTCTCGGTGCGTACCCTCCCCAACGGCGACCCGCCGCTGGGGATCGGGCTGCGCACCAAACGGCACCTGCACGCGGTGCAGCTCGAAGCCGGCAGCGCGCTCCTGCTCTACACCGACGGCCTGATCGAGACCGACCGCGACGTGGTCCGCGGCGAGCGCGCGGTGCGCGACGCGTTCGCGCGCCTTGCCGGCACGGCATCGGCGCAGGCGATGCACGACATGATCGTCGCCGGACGCCGCGCGCACGACGAAATCGCGCTCTTGTACGTCGGAATCGAACGCGCGCTCGGACCCGGCGACGGCCTGCACGCCTGGCCGATCGACGCGGGGAACGCCCTCGAAGGACATCGCCTGCGGCGCGACGTCGCCGAGACGCTGCGCGCCCTGGGCTACAGCCCGGCCGCGCGTTTTCAGGCCGAACTCGCGCTGGGCGAACTGCTCGGCAACGTGGTGCGGCACACGCCGGGCGAAGTCGAGGTGCGCTTCGATGCTTCGGCGCGCGACGCGGTGCTGCACGTCCTCGATCGCGGCTGCGGCTTTTACCGCAACGCGAAACTTCCGGCGGATGCCTTCTCTGAAAACGGGCGCGGATTGTTCCTGGTCGAGGCGATGGTCGACGATCTCATCGTGAGCCCGCGTCCGAGCGGCGGATCGCACGTGCGCGCCGTGCTGCGCCGCCACGCACTCGCCGACGCCACCCCGGACGCAACGACCGACGAACAGATCGCGTCGTAGGCGACGCGCCGAACCCGGCCGGCGCGCGCGCTTTCATCGACGATGGGCCCTCACAGTCCCTTGGTGCCGAGCCAGTCGATCAGGAACTGCGCAATTTGGTCGCTGTTCTTCTCGATGTTCATCAAGTGACCGTTCCCGAAGAGGCCGACGTTCTGCAACCTGAAGAAATCATTCTTCACGCCGGCTTGAGTCAGATACTGCGACGTGCAGAGCTGGTTCTGTGCCGCGAACGACGATTGGGAAACCATGACCATGATCGGAATCCCCTTCAGCGTCGGAAGCGTACGGACCGGCGCCCCTTGCTTCCAGCACAGGCCCAGATTCTTGGCCGCGGGTGCCGTGTTCGGAACCCGAATGAGGTCTGTCAACGGATTGGTGACGGCCGGCGAGTACGTGATCGGGGTGTTGGTGATCCCCCAAAGCGGTGTCAGCGTCGCGGGCTCGCCGCTGTACGGGGCACAGATGTAGCACGGAAATGCGGCGGTGCTGAAACTCGGAGACGCGCCTTCGACGTCGACGATTGCCTTGACCATCCCGGGCCGAGCGTCCGCGATGAGGTACGGGTAATCGCCCGATTGCGAGCGACCCAGCACGATCGCCGGACCGATCCGGTCGAGCAACGCGGCGCCGGCGTTTCGGCTCAGCGTCTCCTGTACGCCCGGCGTCGTGAGCGCGGCGAGCATGCCGCGCATGAACGCGTCGAAGGTCGCATCGCCCATGACGCCGCTCCCCGGCCACTGCGTTTGCAGATGGGCCTGGGGCCACAGATTGAAGAGGTGTGTGGCAGTGAAGAGTTGCTCCATCCTCAACACCGTGTTGTTGCCGACGGGTCCGTCCACCTGAGGCACGTAGATCGACCGGCCGCGCCCCGGCTGATCGGGGATGTAGACCGCGAACCCTTGCCTGGCAAAATATTGCGCCCAACCGGTGCGGCCGTCCGGTGTGGCAGTAAAGGCTTGCCCGGCGCCGACGCCGCCGTGAATCAACACGATCGGATACTTGTGCGTCACCGTATACGGGATGACGTACGCGACGTACATCGCGCCGTCGATCTGTTCCGAACTCTGTCCGCCCGTGCCGACTCCCGGAACGGTGACGTACTGGCCGCCGACCGAGAAGCTTCCCAGGTAAGCGTTGAGCTTTGTCAACGTGGATTGCGCGCCGGCGCCACCTACGCACAGCGAGAAAAAACCGAGGGCAATGACGGCCGTCGCCACGTGACGCAGGCCGCGTGAGAAAACTCGCATGACTTTCCTCCTCGTGACACGCACTTCCGCGAAACAAGAAGGAGGCACGGCGCGGAACGCGATGCTGGCCGAGAAATGCGGTACCTAGTCGCCCGTACGACTTGTGATACGGCGGTACGATCTTTGCACCAAGAGCCGCTCATGTCAAGCAGCGTTTCAAACGCGGCGGCATGTCCGACTACAACGACGTTACACCCGCGTGTCTTACGTCGAATGCGGTTGATCGACACATGTTTTTGTTTCCGTTCTTCCGTGACGACGACGGGCATGTTGTAGACCGTGCGCACGTCTGATCGCTGTCGGTTTCGGCGACGGGCTGCCCGTCGCGGTCAATGGTGCGGGATTTGATCCCAGATGCGGCGCGGGACGTACGGATGCCAGGTCTTGATGCGCAGCACCTCACGCACGACCTGGGTGGCTTGCGTGAGCAGCAGGGGCACCCGGTAGAACACGTAGAGCGGTGCAAGGCAGAACGACCCGAGCGACGGTTCTCCGGTCATGTCGCGACCGATGAGCGCCTTCATGAGGAGCATGAGCGTCGAGAACGCATAGATTCCACCCATGACGAGAGGGACGTCCGAACCGCGATACAGGTGCACGAGGACGATGAGGCAGACGAGTGCGACCGGCCGAAACGCGCGGTTGAGGAGCCCGTCGTAAAAGACGACCGCGTTTGCGAACCCGTAGCGAAACGTGCCCAGGTCGCGGTGCTTGCGCAGGCGGACCTTCACCATGTTGCGGGTCCAGCGCGCGCGTTGGCGCAGCAGACGCGCGAGGGTCTCGGGGACGTCGGTCGAGATCCGGGCCCGCAGCGACATCCGCAGGCGCCAGCGCACCTTGCGCAGGCGGATCGTCAGATCGGTGTCGTCGCCGAGGCCCATGTCGAAGCCGCCGAGCCCACGCAGCGCCGAGGTCCGGAACATGGCGCCCATCCCGCAAACGATCGCGATGATCCCGAGCCGGTCGCGCCAGAGCTGCGTCAGCGTGTACGTGAGGATGTACTCGATCCGCTGAAATCGCGTGATCAGGCTCGCCCCCGGGTTACGCACGAAGATGCTGGCGGAGACGGCACCGACCCGAGGATCCTCGAAGTACGGGAGCATCCGGTCGATCGTGTCGGGGTACATCTGCGTGTCCGAGTCGAGGACGAAGACGAATTCGCCTCGCACGAACATCAGGGCAAGGTTGAGGTTCGCGGGCTTTCCGGAATGGTTCGCGTTCGCGAAGACGCGGACGCGCCCGGTGCGTTCGAACGTACGCGCGATTGCCACGCTGTCGTCGGTCGAGCAATCGTCCGCGAAGATGATCTCGACGTTGTGGTAGTCGCTCTCGAGCACCGACCGGATCGTCGTCACGATGCGCCGGCCCGGGTTGCGGCCTGCGATGATCACGGAGACGAGCGGCTCGGCACCGGCATATCTGCGCAGCGGCGGTGGTTCGAACGCGCGCGGCCGCACGATGTACGCGAGCCACAGCGCGAGGTCGGGAAGCGTGTACCGGACGACGATGAACGCGAAGAGCCAGAAGACGATCGAGGAGCTCGGGATGACGCGGCCGGCCGCGTCGAACGCGGAGACGACGTGGAACGGGTCGGCGTGCGCGGAGATCCAGGTGAACGCGTCAGCCACGTCGCTCGATCCGTTGCGCTTCACGCGGCTCTTCGACCAGGCGTCCGGCGTCGAGTGCCGCTACGCCGCGTACGGTCAGGCGATACGCGAAGACGTCGCGTTGCCGGAGGCGCTGCATGTCGAGGCCCGCGAAGCGTGCGCCGCACGAGATGCACCGAGCGCCGATCTCGGGAACCTGGAACGTCGCGTTGCACGCGCGGCAGGCGAAGTAGTCGCCGGGACTCTCGTGGTCGGTACCGAGGTCCTGCAGCAGCTTGCGGCACTTGGGGCAGCGGCGGCCGCGCGGCTCCTCGGTGAACGTTTCGGCGGCCCCGACGAAGCCGCACCGAAAATGGAACAGCGCTGTGATCTGGATCAGATTGGACGAAAAGCACGACAAGCAGACTTCACGCACGTTGATGGCGTGGCTGTTGCAGGTGGGACACACCGAGAGGCGGTCGACGAAGATCGGCTCGACATAGTCGCCCGCTGCGAGGTCGTCGAGATCGCTTCGGAGCGATTCGTCGTCGAGGGGCGAGCCGGTTCCCCGATAGACGACCCCCTCGCGCGCGCGCGGATCCCACGTCGGCTCGAGCGTCGAACCTGCCGCGAGGACCGCGCGCAGCGTCCTCAGCAGCCGCGTGCTGAGGTCGTTCATCTCCCGGTGCTCTGGCCGAGCAACCCGAATGTGGGCCAATTCGCGCGAATGGGAATCCGCACGCGGACCTGCGCGTTATAGGGCAGCTTCCAACGCACGTCGCGCGGGACCCCGTCGAGCGCGATGCGGACGGGCCGGTATTCCGACCACTGCACGTGCTGCCAGAAGTACCGCGTGAGCTGACCCGGCAAGTTCGCGAGCTCCGGGTAGATGCTGCGGACGCGGCCGCTGACGGTCTGCGAGAGTCCGGGGACGGCGATCTGCGCCGTTTGCCCGACGCGCACGTTCTGCTGCACCGACGTGGGATCGAAGTACGCCAGCACGTACGCCCGGTCGGGTTCGAAGATCGCGAAGACGGGGACACCCGGGTCGACGACGTTCTGCGGCCGGTCGGTGCAATTGACGATGTAGCCGCTCACGGGGGCGAGGACGGATTCGCTTCCGCTGCGCTGCACGAGACCCCGGACGCGGTCCGATGCCGCCCGACCGGACGCGATCCTCGCGCGCTGATCGGCATCGATGCGCTGCACGTGCACGCGCGCGTGATTCAACGCTTCGCGGGCGGCTCCCACGGCGGCGACTGCCGCTTGCCCCTCCCCGCGTTGCGCCTCCCACTCGGCGCGCCCGATCCCACCGCCGCGATACGCTTGGTCGTATTCGCGGAAGATCGCCTCGAGCCGGCGCGCCTGGATCTGTGCTACAGCGTACTTTGCGCGCGCGGCCTCTTCGTCGGCACGCGCGGCGGAGACTCCCTGGTCGAGCGCGATGATCGAGAGGCTCAACTGCGCCGCACTCTGCTCGAGCTGTCGTTGGTAATCCGCCTGCACGAGGAAGTTGCTGACGACCGCCAGCTGCTGGCCGGCCCGGACTCGGTCGTCGCATTGCACGAGCAGACGTTCGATGCGCGCGCGATAGAGCGACGTCACCGGAACCAGGTCGCCCCGGACGAGCGCGTCGGCGGTCACGTAGAAGTAGCGCGGGACGAACAGGTACGCCATGATCGCGACGGCGCCCGCGATCAGCACGCAGCGCGCCCACGGGAAGCTCCGCCGAACCGAGAGCGCCACGGGACTCGTGCCGCGCCATGTACGGAGCCGCATGATTCAACGAAGTCCGGCCGGCGCGCGCGCTGCCACGGAGTCTATCCTATCGGGCCCATTTCCGGCTCGGCAGTGGCCAAGGTCCTCGCGGGCCGGGACGCTGGGCCGATTCCGGTCCGCCGGAGGCCACTTACGGTGGTGGTCGAGGAAGAGCGTGATTCTTTCGATTCACATTCCGAAAGCGGCCGGAAATTCTTTCCGCGAATTGCTGCTGGCGAAATTCGGGGACCGCATGATGGCGGACTACGGAGACTGGGCCGGCTTCGACACGCCGGAGGCGAACGCGCGTCGCGCGGCGCGGACCGCGGCGATGCGATGTCGCCGCGACGAGCTGCTCGCGAAATATGACGTGATCCACGGGCACTTCGTCGCGGACAAATATTGTGGGCTCTTCCCGGACTCGCGCTTCGTCGCGTTCTTTCGCGACCCGTATCAACAGGCCGTGGCGCACTACTGCTTCCTCCTCCGCAACCCGGGTCGGGAACACCCGGAAGAGCGCCTGTTCCACGAAGCCAAGATGACGCTGCTCGACTACTTGTGCTGGGATGCGTTCCGCGACCAGCAGCGCCAGTACTTGGGGTCCGTCGCCATCGAGGACGTCGCGATGGTCGGCCTCTCGTGCGAGTTCGCGCGGAGTTTAGCACTGTTCCGAGCATCGTTCGGATACGATCTCGGTATCGAGCGGTTCTGCAACTGCAACCCGCGGCGGAAGAACGGCGAATACGAGATTACCGCCGAGGTCCGGCGGGCGGTGGAACGGTGCCGGCAGGGGGACATCGAACTCTACCGGCGCGCGCGAGAGCTGTTCGCGAAGCAGGCGGCTCGTGCGGGTGTCTAGGGCGCTCATCGGCGCCGCTTGCGCCGGCCTCATGTTGACCACGTCGGCTCGGCAGTCCGGCGACGCGGCATCGTCGATCAAGTGGTTGCTCAACGGGCCGGGCGTCACGGCGCTTGCCGCCAGCCCGATCGCGAACCAGTTGCTGACGAATGCGGCACCGTTCGTGCTCGTCGGCAAGAATGCGCCGCGCGTCCCCGCAAGTTGGAATGCCGTTCAGGTCGCCTCGTTCACGAGCTACGGCTCGATCCGTCAGGCACTCTCGAGCGCGACGATCCCGCCGGACGTCCGCGCCATCCTGTACGACAACGAGCGGTGGCAATTCACGCCCGCCGAGGAACAGCACGACCCAGCCTCGTTCATGCAGCTGGCCGCGGACCTCGTGCACAGCCGCCACCTGCTCTTCATCACCGCGCCGGCGGTCAACATCGTGCGGGAAATGTCAAGCGAAACCGGGGGTTCTCCATATGTGCGCTATCTTCGACTGGGATTGGCGGCCAACGCGGCGCGCTATGCCGACGTGTATGATATTCAAGCGCAGGGTTCGGAACGGAACGTGTCGCGATACGCGGCGTTCGTGAATCAGGCCGCGGCACAGGCGCGTCAAGCAAATCCGCGGGTCAGGGTGCTGGCAGGGATTAGCACGAATCCGAGCGGTCAGCACGTGAGCGCCGACGACGTCGTCGCTGCGATCGACGCGACGCGCTCGAGCGTCGACGGATATTGGCTGAACATTCCCCGGCCTTCCGCGTACTGTCCGCGCTGCAACGACTTCCGTCCCGACATCGCGGTCGAGGTTCTTCGTCGAGTGGATCGTTGAAACGGGTCGCCGGTGTCCTCCTGGTTGCCGCGAGCCTTGCCGCTTCGGGCGCGCCGGCACGCTCGCAGGAACCGACGATCACCATGACGGCCCTCGAGCAGCAACTCCCGCTCGCGTACTCGTTGCGGGCGGCGTTGCGCCGCGTCGACGAGACCGACCAACGCATCGTCGAGGCGCGGGCGAAGGCCGGTCTCGAATACTTCTTCGAGAACGGTGTCGGTCCCCGATCTGATATCGTGACGCGGTCGTCCAATTTCCAGTCGCTTCGGTATCTCCAGCGCGAAGGTCTGCGCCTGCCGCTGTTCGGCACGCGCACCGCACAGCAAAAGGCGATCGAGACGGCGCGGATCGAGAGCGAGATCGCGCGCATCGAGTATGTCGTCGCCGAGCGCGCGGCCCTCGCGACGTTGCGCCGCGACTTCGTTGCGTATTGGCAGTACGATCGTGAAGGCGCGATCGCGGGCGACTACCTCGCTGTGGTGCAGCGGCAGCTTCCCGCGGCCCGCTCGCTCCGCACGAGCGGCTTCTGGACGCAGGGGAAGTTCCTCGACTTTCTCGACACGACGGCGGGGGCGAAGACCGACGTCAATACGTTCCGGTCGTCGCGGCGTCAGGCGCTAGCGCAGCTCGAGGGCGTCCTCGGGCGGGAGATCGGCGCGTTTCATCCGCTCGATCCCGTTTTCACGCCGTCTTGCATTCCGAGCCGTGACGACGCGCGGGCCGTGGCGGTCGCCGCCGACGGGACGATCGCAAAGCTCGATGCCGGGATCGAGCAGACCAAATTCTTCCTACGCGACGTTCGGCACTCGAGCATCGCGGCGGCCGCGCAACTCGGCGCGGCACAGCTCGCGGACATTACGCCGCGCGGATCCGGCTACGACGTCACGGCCGGAATCGCTCTGTCGTTCCCCGTGCACGCCGGAGCGGAGGAGCACGCGTTCCGGCGCGCCTTGGAAGCGCGGCTCGACGGATATCGGCTGCAGCGAGATCAGCGCCGGTACGAACTGCGCGCTTTGGTCGAGCAAGCCATCGACGAGCTTGCGAACGCTCGCGCTCAGTTGAGGCAAGCCGCGAAGGACGAGGAGGCGAAACGTGAAGATCTCCGCGAGGCGCGCGTCCGTTTCGCCACGATCGCGTCGACCGGTGGGACGGGATTCACCGAATTGGAAGTCAAGAGCGCGGAAGCGTACGTAACGCAAAAGACGACGGCCCTCGCGCGAAGCCAGGTCCTACTGGCCGAAATTCAACTGCTCCAGGTCGCGCCCGGCGTGTGCAGCGGCGTCGCGGCCAAGCATGAATCTTCTTCTTCGGGGCGGCGGTAGGACTTTCACGCTTTCCCTCTCAGCCGCCGGCCTGGCCTACGTTTCCGCTTTCCGCCCAGACCTTTCCCGACGTGAGTTTCACCCAGGTCGGTACGATGTCGACGCTGACGACACGCCCTCCGTAGCGATTGTCGCTTTTCCAGCAGCGCCAGTATCCGGCCATCGATCCCGATGCGTTCATATCGGAGGGGTCTGGCGCGCGCGTCGCGCCGTCCTGCACGGTGTCGATGCCGAGGAGGCGGTGGTGCGCGTCGTAGTAGGTGCGTCGGAAGCTGATCCCAGCCGTCGCTTGCGACCCGACGTTGAAGAACCGAAGGCACGAAGCCATCTCGGCGTCGTGCGGACCTTTCGTGCGCGTGAACAGCGCGACGTATCCGTAGCCGATCCGGACAGGCGCTCCTTGCTGATGCGGAAAGTGGACGATGCGCAGCGCCTGCTCGTACGAAGCATCCGGAGGCGCGTCGTCCGCAAGGGCGACGGCCGTGGTCGCGACGATCGCCGCTACGACAAGACGCGCGACGGCGTTCAACGAGCGTAGAGGCACGGACTTTCACCTCCCAGGACCTCGAAGCCGAGCCGCGGACGGCCGGCTTCGAGGCGATTGCGGTCTAGTGAACCGGCACTAGCCGCTGAAGCCGCTTCCCGGTATCGACCTCGCCCGTATAGAGATCGCCGGCTGAATCGACGCCGAACTTGTGGACCCAGTGGAAGAAGCCGGCGTTCCGGCCGTTGTGCCCGAGCTGCGAGACGACCGCGCCGTTCACCGGATTGGTTACGCGAAGCACCTGATTGGTGCCGTCGTCTTGGATCAGATACTTGGTCGTTCCGCGCGGCCAGAACCGGAGATCCCATACGGATCCGGGGCCGCCGGTGGTGGTGGCATAGAAGAACTCGCCTTTGAACGTTCCGGTCTTTGTGAAGACCTGGTAGCGATCGTTCACGCGGTCGCACACGTAGAGCAGGGCGCTCGCGCCGCGTGAGCCTGTGATGCAATGCACCGGGTTGCCGAAGTTTTTCGACGGTGGTTGCGGCACGGGAAAGTTCACGTACGGAGGCGTCACGATTTGTGCCGGCAGCGCCGTATACGGCGTGCCGTAAGCGCCCCAGGCAGTGATGAACTTGCCGGTCGTCGCATCGAAGACGGCGATCCGGTTGTTTCCGTAGCCGTCGGCGACGAAGACCTCACCGTTCGGCGTGTTCACGGAGTAGTCGACGTAAATGTCGGCCGGCTTCCCCAGATTCACGGTGTCGAGATTCGAGTCGACAGCACCCGGGGTACCGATCTGCATCACGAAGCTGCCGTTTTGACGGAACTTGAGGATCATCCGATCCGTCGCCCCGTTTCCGCCGATCCAGACGAAGCCTTTGGAGTCGACGAAGATCCCATGTTCGCTGAGCGGCCAGTTCGGGGCACTGCCGGGGCCGCCCCAAGCCTGGAGCAAGTTCCCGTTGATGTCGAACTCGAGAACCGGCGGTGCGGGGAAGCAGCAGATCGCGGTGTGCGTCGTCGCCCAGACCTCGTCGGCCGTGTTCGTTCCCGGGCGCTGCAACACCCAAATGTGGTTGCTACCGTCGACGTACATTCCGCCGACTTGTGCGAGGATCCAGAAGTTCGGCAGTTCCCGCGGCCATGACGGGTCCACTGCAAAGCGGATCGGACCCGACGAGTCAGGTACGGGTAAGAGTGCCTGAGCCTGCTGCGCCATCGCGATCGGCCGCATGCCGGAGGTGATGAGCGCAAACGATGCGGCGCCCGCCAATACGGACGCTGCGAGACAGCGTGCGAATACTCGTCCTTTGGGCATTCTGCCCTCCCAAGGTCGCGACTGCGCCGCGCCACAATGGGAGGCGCGTCACTGACCGGGCTACATACTACTGCTCTGTTGCGCTGAATACAAGACGTGCCGTGCGTCATAGTACGTTCGACTGCAAGTTCGCAACCGCCGTATCGCCCGGAGTTCTACCAAGCGCGATGCTACGTCGATGCAATTCAGCTCAACGTCGCTGGCCCTGCGGCGGCGGCTGGAGCGTCGGCGACGGCGCGGGCGTTGCAGCCGCGTTCCCGCCGAGCGCCGGAATGATGTGCGGCGTGACGATGATGTAAAGATTGATCGTCTGCAGCGAATTGTGCCGGACGCGAAAGAGCCCGCCGATCAAGGGAAGGTCGCCGATCCCGGGGATCTTGGAGAGTGAGTTGATCTCTGTCTTCTCCAGCAGGCCGCCGATGACGAACGAGTCGCCGTCCTTGACGATCGCGGATGTCTGTGCCTGACGCTGGCTGATCTGCGGGTACGTTTGCGAGTATCCGGTAACGCTGGAGACCTCCGAGAACACGTGCGCCGTGACGTAGCCGTCCGACGAGATACGCGGTTGGATCTGGAGGTTCACGCCGACGTTGACGTACTGCACCTGCTGCTGGACCGCGTTGACTCCTGAGACCGCGATCGAGGTCACGATCGGGAGCGCCGAGCCGGTAACGATCGAAGCTGACGTATTGTCGAGCGCGACGATGCGCGGCTGAGCGATGATCCGCCCGTTCCCTCGCTGCACCGTGGCAAACACCGCGGCCTGGAGCGAGCCCGCCGCTTGCGCGCTGGAAAGGCTCTTGGTCCCGAGTGTTCCGGCGGCAACTTGCCCCCCGGCATTGGTATAGTCGATTCCGAGGTCCCGCGCGGCGGTGTCCGTCAGCTCGACGATCTGCGTCTCGAGCATGACGCTCCCGAGCGGAACGTCGACCTCGTCGATGAAGGCGCGATAGCTCGCCACGAGGTCGGGCGGTCCGGTGAGGACGATCGCGTTGAGACGCCGGTCGATCGCGACGTTCTCGTTGACGCGTTGAGAGATGCTGGTCGTGTTCTGCGTCTGACCGTACGCAAGCGAGGGGCTGTAGTTCGCGCCGGTGTTGAATGACGGAACGCCGCCCACGGTGCCGCCGCCGAGCGACGAGGGCGCGCCGAAGTTTCCCGCCGACGGCTGAGGCTGAAAGTTGTCGTTCGGCGCGATCGTCGCACCCGCAACCAACAGTCCGACGACCTCGCTCAGATCGGCGTACTTCAACCGAATGATGGCACGGACGGCACCTGGGCCGGCCATCGGCAAGGCGGTCGACACGGGAGTCGGGTACGGCAAGGTTGGTGCGGCCTGGTCGACCGTTGTCGGCGGCGCGATCGCGATGACGAGAACCTGTCCGCTTCCCGGCGCCACGCGCACCTTCGCCGCAGCCTTCAAGGTTAGTTGGACGCTCAGAGAGTCGCCGAGCGACACGATTTGACCCGACACGATCGGTCCGACCGGCGCGATGATCGCTGGGTTCTTCTGCACGCGATTGGCACCGACGAGGAGCACGGACACATTCGGCGTGTCATCGCCGAAGAGCTGAAACTGGGGAACTCCGCCGGAGGAGAACGTCAAGATGAGCTGCGCTCCGCCGCCCGGCGTCGCGTTAACGCGAACAGCCGTCATCGTCCCGCCCTGCGCGAACACCCGCGTCCCGCTGATCACGACGATCAGGCAAGTGCAGGCGAGAACGAACCGGCGGCGACAGCTATTCCACGTCAAACGCATGCGGCGGCCCCCATCGGGATTGACTCGCGGGAATAAGCGAGCAACGGACGCCTCGGCGACGCGCCCGCGCAGCCCTAGGGCGAGGAGCCTAGCGGGCGCCGGCCGTGGCCCGGGACGGCCAGACGGCGGACTTTCAGTATGCATGCACGACGAACGCTACCGCAAGGGCGCGAACAGACCGACACGCTAGTCCTAATCTACTTTGCTGGGACGCGCTATGGAACGAGCGAGCTTGTTCGCTAGTCGGCGCGTTCGGTCAGCGAACCCTTGGTCGACGGTATGGCGGTGGAGTCCGTGCGCGCCTTCGCCTGCGCGAACGCGCGTGCGAACGACTTGAACGCCGCCTCGCACAGATGGTGGTTGTTGGTCCCGGCCCAGCGCAGCAGGTGCAGGTTGAACTTGCCGTGGTCGACGACGCTGCGGAAAAAGTGCCCGACCAGTTCGGTCGGGAGCGCGCCGAGGCGATCGACCGAGAGCGGTACGTCGTAATTGAGGTAGGGACGGCCGCTCAGATCGACGGCGCACTGCACCAGCGCGTCGTCTAGCGGAACCGCGATCGAGCCGAAGCGCGCGATCCCGCGTTTGTCGCCGAGCGCTTCGTCGATCGAGCGACCCAGCGCGATCCCGACGTCCTCGACGACGTGATGATGGTCCATCCCGTCGCCGCGCGCGGTCAGTTCCAGGCCGAGCCCGCCGTGCACGGCGAGGGCACTCAGCATGTGGTCGAAGAAGTCGACGCCCGTCGCGATCGCAATGATACCGCCGTCGAGGGAGAGGCGCAGATCGATCTGCGTCTCCTTCGTCTCGCGCGTTATCCGCGCGCTGCGCTCGGCGATCACACCGCGGCGGCGGCGCCTTTGGCGCTGCCGTTGCTCGCTGCGCCGCGTTGCGCGATCGGCTCGTACGCGTGCACCGAGGGTCCGACGTACGTCGCCTGCGGGCGAATCAGCCGGTTGTGCGCCACCTGCTCGAGCACGTGCGCCGTCCAGCCGACGATGCGGCCACAGGCGAACAGACAGGTGAACTCATCGGAGGGAATGCCCAGGCTCGAGAGCGTCGGCGCCGTGTAGAACTCGACGTTCGCGTAGATGCGCTTGCCGGGCTTGAGTTCTTGCAGCACCTTGGTGGAGGCGTCTTCGAGCGCGCGCGCGATCAGATACCAGGTCGAGTGCGACTTCTCGGTGAGGTTCTTCGCCATCCGCTCGAGCTGCGCGGCGCGCGGATCGCGGATCTTGTACTCACGATGTCCCATGCCCATGATCTTGCCGCCACGGCCGAGCAGCGCGCGCACGTACGGCTCGGCTTTCTCCGGCAAGCCGATCTCTTCGAGCATCGTCATCACCTTGCTCGGCGCGCCGCCGTGCAGGTCGCCGGCGAGCGTCGCGACGGCCGCGGTGACCGAGCCGTAGATGTCCGCGCCGGTCGACGCCGTGACGCGCGCCGAGAAGGTCGACGCGTTGTACGAGTGGTCGGTGAGCAGGATGAAGTACATGTCGAGCGCTTTTTCGGCCTCGGCGATCGGCTTCTCGCCGTCCTTCATCCAGAGAAAATTCGCCGCGTGCGAGAGGTTCGGGTCGGGAGCGATCGGATCGAGACCGCGCCGCAGGCGATCCCATGCGGCGACGAGCGTCGGGAACTTCGCGATCAGATCGATCGCCGAGTCGACGCTCGTTTCGTGCGAGCCGTCGGGTTTGTGCGGGATGAAGTGCGGGATCGCCGAGACGCCCGTGCGCAGCACGTCCATCGGCCATGCATCGAGCGGAACGTCGCGCAAGATCTCGATCAGGCCTGAGGGGACCTTGCGACGCGCCACCAGGCGTTCGTTGAATTCGCCGAGCTCTTGCTGCGTGGGGAGGTGCCCGAACAAGAGCAGGTGCGCGACTTCCTCGAAGATCGCGTGCTCGGCGAGATCGTGGATGTCGTAACCGCGATAGGTGAGCCGCCCGGCCTCCCCTTCGACGTTGCTGAGGACGGTCTCGCCGACGACGACGCCTTCAAGTCCGGGATTGACCACCGTAGATGGCATAACGGGTGAGGATTCTCCGGTTGCGTCCGGTTCTCCCCACGCCCGAACGGGCACGGGGGACGAAACGACTTTTGTCGGAAATAGCGGCATAGGCTGCTAGAGAAACGCTCGGAGGAGACTGCATGATCCGTCCCGTTCTGAATCGTCGCTCGTTCGTCACGCTCGCCGGAGCCGGCACGGCCGCGGCGCTCGGGATTCCCGCCTACCTACCTCGTATCGGCGAAGCGGCCGATACACTCAAGATCGGCCTCATCGAAGAATACACCGGCGTCTATGCCGGCCCGTCCGAGGATGAGACCGCGGGGTTTCAGATGGCCCTCGACGCGTGGAACAAGCGCGGCGGCGTAATGGGCCGCAAGGTCGAGCTCGTCAAGGAAGACACCCAGAACGACCCCGGCGTCGGAGCGCAGAAGGCGCACAAGCTCATCAACCAGGACAAGGTCGCGGCCCTCTGCGGGACGGTCAACAGCGCCGTCTCGCTCTCGGTCGCCGGCGTGGCGAACGCTGCCGGGACGCTCTTCATCGACTCCGGCGGCCACACCGATGCCGTGACCGGCCAGAGCTGCCATTGGAACGTTTTTCGCACCTGTCACAGCACGTGGATGGAGACGCACGCCACCGGCTTTTCGCTGGCGAAGCGGTTCGGCAAACGCTGGTTCCTCATCACGCCCGACTACGCGTTCGGCCATGCCCTCGAGGCCGGCTACAAGGACGTGCTCGCGCGCATCGGCGGAACGATGGTCGGCAACGAGCTCACGCCGCTCGGCACGACGGATTTCAGCTCGTACCTCACCAAGATCGACGCCGCGAAGCCGGACCTGGTCATCGTGCTCGTGCAGGGTGACGACTACACGAACTGCCTCAAGCAGATGAACCAGTTCGGCTTGCTCAAGAAGTATCCGGTCGGCGGACCGCAGGTCGAAATTGAGCCGCTGCTCGGCTTGGCGCCCGATTCGCGCGCCGGCTATTGGGGCGTCGAATGGTACTACAAGAGCGACCTGACGCTGGGCAAAGGCAACACCCTCGCGCACGACTTCGTCTCCGAGAGCACGAAGCGGTTCGGCAAGCCGCCGACCGCGCGGAACTGCTTCGGCTACGTTACGCTCGACCGGCTGCTGACGGCGATGGCCGAGGCGAAATCGCTCGACGCCGTCAAGGTCGCCCACGCGATCGAGAACGTCCGCTTCACCTCGATCTTCAACGGGTCAGCGTACTACCGCAAGGAGGACCACCAGTTGATGTGGCCGATGTGGATCGCGAAAATACGTCCGAATGGAACGCCGGGCGACAAGTACGACCTCTTCGACGTGATCGACATGCAGCCGGCGGAGGCCATCGAGCAGTCGATCGCCGAGAAAGACAAAGTCTGCAAGCTCGGCTATCCGTAGCGTGATCGAGCATCTCGCGCCCCAAGTCTTCAACGGGCTGGTGCTCGGCGCATTCTACGCGATCGTCGGGATCGGACTCTCGCTGATCATGAACCTCACCGGCACCATCAACATGGCGCACGGGAGTTTCATGACGCTCGCGGGATACCTCGCCTTCACGATGGTCTCGCGCGGCACGTCGTTCTGGTTCGCCCTCGTCGCCGCACCGCTGATCGCGGTGATCGTCGGCATCGTCGTAGAGCGGACGCTGGTGCGTCCGCTCTACAAGCGCGAGCCGTTCTACAGCCTGCTGATGACGTTCGGCCTCTCGCTCATGGCGGAGGAGATCTACCGCCTGATCTGGGGTGCCAACGGCGTCCCGTTCTCGCCGCCGCCCGGCCTGGCGGGCGCGGCGAGCTTGGGCTTCATGAGCTTCCCGAAGTTCCGCATCTTCATCGTCATCGTGCTCGTCGTCGCGATGGTGGCCCTGGCGCTCTTCCTGACCCGCACGCGCTTCGGGCTGCGTTTGCGTGCGGCGGTCCAGGACACGGAGATGATCGCGGCGCTCGGGACGAACACGCAGGTGCTCTACGCGGTGAACTTCGGCCTGGGGATCTTCCTGGCCGGGATCGCGGGCGTGCTCGCGGCGGGGATGCTGGGTCTCGCGCCGACCAGCGGCAACGCGCTCCTGATGCCGGCGTTCGTCACCGTCATCATCGGCGGGATGGGAAGCCTGTTCGGGAGCATCGTCGGCGGGCTGCTGATCGGGATGGCGATCTCCTTGACCACGCTGTGGATTCCGGCGGCCAGCGAGGTCTCGATGTACGTCCTGATGGCGCTCGTGCTGCTGGTGCGTCCGCGCGGCCTTTTCGGAGAGGAAGGCATCTTCGGGTGAACGCACGGACCGAATTGCTCGCCTCGGCGGCCGTCGTGGCGGTCTTCGCCGCGGCACCGTTTCTCGCGCCTCTGGTGCACCTCGACATCTCGATCGTCAGTGAGGTGCTCATCACCGCAATCGCGGTCATGAGCGTCAACCTGCTGCTCGGCTATACCGGGCTCCCCGCGTTCGGGAACGCGGCGTATTTCGGCCTGGGCGCCTACGGCGCGGCGCTGTCCGTGCGATACTTCGGCGTCCACTTCATCGAGGCCGTGCTGATCGGAACGGCCTTGGCGCTCGTCGGCGGCCTGATCCTCGCGCCGTTCCTGCTGCGGCGGCGCGGGATATACTTCGGCCTGCTCTCGATCGCGTTCGGGCAGGTCTTCTATTTCATCGCGTACCGCGACACCGACGTGACCGGCGGCGAGGACGGGATGAACATCACGCGCCCGTACCTCGGCGTGCCGGCAGCGCACGTGACGGTGCACGAGCTGGGGTTCTACTACATCGCGCTGGCGGCGTTCGTGATCGCGCTGCTTGCCTTCCGCAGCGTCGTGCGATCACCGTTCGGGCGCACCCTCGTCGCGATCCGGCAGAACGAGGCGCGCGTGCGCTTTCTCGGTGTGAACTCCGACCGCTTCATCTTCGTCGCACTGCTGATCTCGGCGACGCTCGCCGGCGCAAGCGGCGCGCTGTTCGCGCTGCTGATCAACTTCGCATACCCGCTCGAGCTCGACTGGCACCAATCGGGCTACTTCGTCCTGAGCATGATCCTCGGTGGCGCCGGTACAGTGTGGGGTTCGCTGGCGGGAGCGTTCATTTACGTGATCGGGAAGGACATCATCTCGACGATCACACCGCTGTGGCAGATCTTCCTGGGCGCGCTGTTCGTGGTGTGCGTCCTGGGCTTTCCACGCGGCATCCTCGGATCGATCGCCGCGTTGAGCCGCCGCCGGAGCGATACCGCCGCCGACGACATGAACGCCGCGTTCGAGCCGCACGCACCGACGGGGGTGAGCCGTGGCGTCTGACGCGATCCTGCTCGACGCGAGCCACGTCTCGAAAGTCTTCGGCGGCGTCCGCGCCGTCGACGACGTATCGATGCAGGTCCGCGAAGGGACGATCCACGCGCTGATCGGTCCCAACGGCGCCGGCAAGACGACGTTCTTCAACGCCGTCTCCGGCTACGCGCTGCCGGACGGCGGCCGGGTTACGTTCAAAGGCGAGGACGTCACCCGCGCGCTGAACTGGAAGCGCATCGCGATGGGGATGGGACGCACGTTCCAGACCCCGAGCGTATTCCCCGAACTGACGGTCGACGAGAACATTCGCCTGGGCGTGCGCGCGCACGCGAAGCAGGCGTTCCGCCTGCGTACGCCGCGCGGCCCGGCGGCCCAGGCCGTCGACGCGCGGGTCGACGAGCTGCTCGGCTTCGTCAACCTCACCACGCAGCGCGACCGGCCGATCTCCGAACTGGCGCACGGCTCGCAGCGGCTGGTCGAGATCGCGATGAGCCTCTCCACCGACCCGGTGCTGGTGCTGCTCGACGAGCCGATGGCCGGCCTGGCCGAAACGGAGACCGATCGCATCATGGGCGTGATCCGCGATCTGCGCACGCGGCTCGGCCTGACCGTGCTGTTCGTCGAACACAACATGCGTGTTGTCCTCTCACTCGCCGACTTCATCTCCGTGCTCGACCGCGGCAAGATGCTCGCCGAGGGGACTCCGCTGGAGATCGCCGCCAACGAGGCCGTCCGCAGCGCATATCTGGGCAAGGAGGTGCTCGACCATGTCTGAGCTGCTCGCCGTCGAGGGCCTGTGCACGAACTACGGCAAGATCCGCATTTTGCGCGACGTCTCGCTGAGGGTCGGCGAAGGTGAGTGTGTCGCGCTGCTCGGCCTCAACGGCGCCGGTAAGACGACGACGATGCGCAGCATCCTCGGCCTGACCCCGCCGCGCGCCGGCACCGTGCGCTACGCCGGGCAGACGATCACCGGCTGGCCGGCCTACAAGGTCGCGCGACTCGGTGTCGGCTACGTCCCAGAAGGCCGACGCATGTTCAAGGATCTCAGCACGCTCGAGAATCTGCAACTCGCCGAGAACGGACGCGGCGGATCGTGGACCATCGCGCGCGTCTTCGAACATCTGCCGAAGCTGGCCGAACTGCGCTCGCGCAAATCGGGCCGCCTCTCGGGCGGCGAGCAAGAGATGCTCGCGATCGGCCGCGCGCTCGTCGCGAACCCGCGCCTGATCCTGGTCGACGAGCCGTCGCAGGGCCTAGCACCGCTGATCGTCGAGGAGGTATACCACATCCTCGGCGAGCTGAAGAAATCCGGCGTCGCGATCCTGCTCGTCGAACAGAACGCGCTGCTCGCGCTGAAGATGGCCGAGCGCGCGTACGTCCTCGACAGCGGCAGCGTCGTCCACGAGGGACCTGCGGCCGAACTCGCCGGCGACCGCGACCGCATTCGCTCGCTGATGGGGATGGACGTCGCGCCCGCGAACTGACCACGATGAACAAGTCGCGTTTCGAAGCGTTCACGGACGGCGTCTTCGCATTCGCGATCACGGTACTGATCCTCGGCATCGCGCTGCCCGCCTTTCACGCGCCGCCTTCCGAGGGCGAGCTCAGCCGTGCCCTGCTCGAACTCTGGCCGAACTTCCTCGCGTACATTCTGAGCTTTGCGGTGATCGGGATCATGTGGCAGAACCATCACGCGCTGTTCCGGCTCGTGTCGCGCGTCGACCGGATGACCGTCTTCCTCAACCTCGCGCTGCTGGCCGGGACCGTCTTCATTCCCTTCGCGACCTCGACGCTGGGCGCGTACCCGACGATGCGGCCGGCGGCATTTCTCTACGGCGTCACGCTCACGTGGACCGCGGTCGCGTACAACCTGCTGCTCGCGCATCTCACCCGCAGCGGCGCGTTCGCTCAGCAGGTCGACGCCAAGACAATCCGCGCGACGACGATCGCCTACCGCGTCGGCGTGGCAATCTACATCGTCGCGACGTTGACATCATTGCTCGCGCCTGCCGTGAGCTTCGGGCTCTATCTGATCGTCGCCGGGTACTACCTCATCCCGCGCGGCGCGGACGCCGATCTGCCGCGCTAGGGGTAGCGCCGGCAGGTCAGTCCACCGCGCCGCATCGCACTACCTATCGTCAGCTGGGATTGAGGAGGATGGGATGGCCACGCTAGGGTGGATCGGACTGGGAGACATTGGCGCGCCGATGGCGCTGCGGCTGATCGGTGCCGGGCACCGTGTGATCGTCTGGGGTCGAACCCAATCGCGCCTGCAGCCCGCGCTCGATGCGGGCGCGACCGCGGCAGCCACGCCGGCCGAACTGGCGGCGCGGTGTGAAGCGGTGATCTTGTGCGTGACCGACGGCAACGCGGTCGAAGAGGTCGTGTTCGGCGACCACGGGCTCTCCGACGGCGCGGCGCAAGGCAGTCTGATCGTCGATCACTCGACGATCCATCCGGAAGAGACGCGCAGTTTTGCGGTGCAATTGCGCGATATGTCGGTCGGTTGGGTCGACGCGCCCGTCTCCGGCGGTTCGGCCGGAGCGGCCGCCGGAACGCTGTCGATTTTTCTTGGCGGTGAGCCGGCCGACGTCGCCCGCGTGCGTCCGTGGATCGCGGCGTACGGAGCGAACGTCACCCACATGGGCCCCGTCGGCAACGGGCAGATCACGAAGTCGTGCAATCAGGCCGTGGTCGCATCGACCGCCGCGCTGTGGGCCGAGGTGATCGCTTACGCGCGGCGCTGCGGGATCGATCCCGCGCAGATGGTCGACGCGCTCGCCGGCGGCTGGGCCGATTCCGCCGTGCGCGCCGCGCACGCTCAGAACATGGTCCAGGGCAAGTTTCGTCCGTCGACCACGAACCTGCTCTTGAAGGACCTCGAGATCATCGGCGACATGGCGAGCGTCACGACCTCGCCGATGCCGGTCACCGGCGCCGTGACGTCGGTCTACCGCATGCTCAGCGCGCAAGGTCACAAGGCGGGCGGTCCCGGCGCCCTCATGCAGCTCTACGACAAGAACGCAACCTCGACGTCAAAGGCATAGTTAGCAACGAGATGGCGATTCCGCAAACGGGGATCTTCGCGCTCGGCGACGCCTCGCACACCTACCTCGAATTCTCGGTCCTCCCCGGGACCGATCCGGCGCGCTTCGTCCAGGCGGTCGTCGACATCCACGAACCGCACACGACGGTCGGCGGCGTGAACCTGGTGATCGGTTTCCGTCCGGAACTCTGGCGCTCGGTCGCCCCCGACGATGTGCCGCCGGAACTCGCCGGGTTCAACGAGCCGCTGCGCGGCGCTCGCGGCTACTCGATGCCCGCGACGCAGGCCGATGCTTGGCTCTGGATCGCCGGGTCGTCGTACGACGTCGTCTTCGACATGGCGCGCGACGCGATCGTCGCCTTGCGTCCGGTCGCGAAGGTCGAACGCGAGATCGTCGGATGGTCGTATCGGCACAGCCGCGATTTGACCGGGTTCGAGGACGGTACGGAAAATCCGAGCCTTCTGGAAGCGCCCACCGTCGCGACCGTCGCGGACGGCGCGCCCGGCGCGGGCGGCAGCGTTCTGCTCTTCCAGCAATGGCGGCACCTCGCGGACGACTGGAGCGCGCTGCCGCAGGAGACGCAAGAACGCGTGATTGGACGGACCAAACCCGACAGCGTCGAGTTGCCCGAAGACGTGATGCCGCTCGACGCGCACGTCCCGCGTACCACCATCGAAGAGAACGGCGAAGAGCTGGATATTTTCCGCCGCAACGTCGCGTACGGCATGGTGCGCGATCACGGAACCGTGTTCGTCGGCTTCGGCGCCGATCGGCATCGTCTGGACCGCATGCTGCGTCGCATGGCCGGCGCCGAGGACGGCGTGCGCGACGCGCTGACTACGTATTCGACGCCGTTGACCGGCGCGTACTACTTCATCCCCTCGCTGCAGGCGCTACGCCGCTTCGCGACTCCGGAAGCCGACTGAGGGCGGCTCGAAGGCTCCGCCACGGCCGGATGCCAACATTCGGCCATGGCTTCCGTGCGACTTCAGTCGGTCACCAAGCGCTTCGGGGAGACGGTCGTCGTCGACGACGTCACGCTCGAGATCGCCGATCGCGAGTTTCTGGTGCTGGTCGGCCCGTCGGGCTGCGGCAAGTCCACCACGCTGCGGATGATCGCGGGCCTCGAGACCAGCAGCGGCGGCGAAATCTTCATCGGCGATCGGCGGGTGAACGACCTCGGCCCCAAAGACCGCGACATCGCGATGGTCTTCCAAAATTACGCGCTCTACCCGCACATGAACGTCTACGACAACATGGCGTTCGGTCTGAAGATGCGCAAGGTTTCCAAGGCCGACATCGACGAGCGCGTCAAGGAAGCCGCGGAGATCCTCGGCCTCGGGCCGCTGCTCGAGCGCAAGCCGAAAGAGATGTCCGGCGGACAGCGGCAGCGCGCCGCGCTCGGACGCGCCATCGTCCGTCACCCGGCGGTGTTCTTGATGGACGAGCCGCTCTCGAACCTCGACGCCAAACTACGCGTGCAGACGCGCTCCGAGATCGTCAAGCTGCAGCAGCGCATCGCGACGACGATGATCTACGTGACCCACGATCAGGTCGAGGCGATGACGATGGGCCACCGCATCGTTGTGATGAAGGACGGCATCGTGCAGCAAGTCGCGCCGCCGAAAGAGGTCTACGACCGGCCGGCCAACCAGTTCGTCGCGGGCTTCATCGGCTCGCCGACGATGAGCTTTCTGCCGTGCCGGCTCGAGGCCGACGGCGACGCGCTGTATGCGCGCGGCACATCGTTCTCGGTGCGGTTGCCCGACGATAAGCGCCACGCCGTGAAGGTGGCGAACGCGACCTCCGTCACGCTCGGCGTGCGGCCCGAAGACATCGAACTGCACGCGAACGAGGCGGGTTCGATTCCGGCTCTGGTCGACGCGGTCGAGCCGCTCGGCTCGGAACAGGTGCTCTACTTCATCTGCGACGGCGCGCAGGTCACCGCACGCGCATCAGCCCAAGCCAGCGTCGCCGTCGGCGACGCGATCGCGCTCGGCATCGACCCTCAGCGCATGCATCTGTTCGATGCGGCGTCGGGGTCCGCCGTGTTCTAGGGTTTAGCGCCAGCGGCGGAATTCGCGCGCTGCGAGTTCGCGTTCCATCTGATCCGTGAGCACCGTGTCGCGATCGTATGCGACCGCCGGAGCGCGGCGTTTCGCCGAGCCGATCAGGCGAGCGAAGGCGGCCTGCAGCCAGTGGGCTGGGTGAGAAAGTGTCTGTTGCATGATGCAACCAGCGTAGACCCGCCGGGCCCATGGCGGAAGCGGGGATAGTCGCTATCGGATTCTCCGATACCGCAAGGTAAGCGGAAGCCGCCGTACTGCAAGGCCCTTGCGGGACAAACGCGGCGGCTTCCACGGGGTCGCCGCGGGGACGGGACCGCAGCCTTCCTAGGTCAGCGGGCTCCGAAGCTCTGCGTTATGGAGAAGCGGACGATCCGCGGGCCGATCACGTTTGCGTTGCTCGCGTAGTATTGGCCGTTGACGAGGGGCTGTTGCGCGCCCGTGTACTCGTTCGTGATCGAGTCGCTATAGATGTTGAAGAGATTGTCGACGCTCAGCTGCAGCGTCGTCTGCTTGCCCGCGGGCACGCGTCCGGTGAGGTTCGCCACCCAGAAGGCAGGGAGCCCCAGCGAGTTGTTCGTGCCGTAGTATGTCTCACCGAACGAGGCCAGCGCGCCGTGCACCAGACGATACCGCACCTCGGCATAGGCCTGACCGTACGGAATCGCTTGGTTCGAGATCGTCTGGTGCGAGCCGAAGTTGATGTTCGGAACGACGCCGAGGTTCGTCGCGACGTTGCCGCCCGACCCTACGTAGAACGATGCCGGGAGGTTGTACGGGAACGCGCGCAGCAGCGCGCCCTGCGCGGTATAACCGAACCCCTGCAACGGATCGCGGCGAACGCCGAACTCGACGCCTTCGTAGCGCGCGTTCGAGAGGTTCGTATAGCCGGTGGTATAGAGCGGTAAGGTCTGCATCGTCGGCGGGGTCGTTGACGCATCCGTGACAACCGTCGCCATGCCGTTGAGGTATGTGCTCTTGACCATCTGATTGCGCAGGTTCGTCAGGTAGAGATCCCCGGTCAGCACCGTGCCGTCGCGGAAACGGTGATCGGCGCCAAGGTCGTAGCCGAACGAGGTCTCAGCCTTGAGGTTGGGATTCGCGACAGAATTCGCCGCGACCAGCACTCCGGGCGCAGGACACGGGTTGGGGAAGAACCCTTGGCAGACGCTTGGAGTGGTATTGTTCGCTACGAGTGCACCGAGGTACGGAGGCGCCACGGCCGAGCCGAGCGAGAAACGCACGCTGGTGTCGGCGTCCGCTCGCATCGTGAGGCCGAGGCGGCCGTCGTAGTGCCATAGGTTCTGATCCTCGAAGAGAAGCGTGCCGAAGTTGTTCACGCCGTAGTGCGAGCGGAAGTTCGTGAGGTAGTTCGCCGCGGTGAGGTTGAGCTTACCGATGCTGAAGATTCCGCGCAGCAGATAGGTCGCGGTGTCTTGGGTCGAGCCCGCCGGTACGAATTCGTTGAACCCGCCGCCGGGCGCGAACGCGTACGTGTGCGTGCGGGCGTGGTTCTGGTCGTACGAGAGCGAGATGACGTTGCCGCTCTCGCCGAGGAAATGATCGTACTCGAGCGACGAGCCGGCGAGCTTGTCTTCTTCCGACGAGTCGTAGTACGAGTTGCCGGAGCCCAGATTCTTGCCGTTCAGAACTCCGGCGCTCGGGTTGTTCGGGCCGGGCAGCACGAGCGTGTAGGGCTTGCCGTACTGATCCAAGCCGTTGAACACCGGGTTGCCGTTGCCGCCGCCATAGACGAGGGCCGAGAACGACGCGTCGGCGTTCGGATCGTGCTGCGAGCCGTATGCCAAGCGGCTGATCGACGCCGAATAGAAGCGCCCCAGAATCGTGTCGTTGTGGAGCGACGTCCGTAGTTCCGCTTGGAAAATGGGCTCGTTGTTGATCTCGGACGCGGGCATGCCGAAATTGTCGGGATCGACGATGCGCTGCGTGCCGGGCGTGAGTGAACCGGAGTACCCGGCGCCGGGAGTGAACGCGGTCGTCAATTGGTTCGAATTGTTGCCGTTCTGGTCGGAATACGTCTGGCTGCCGAGGAATCCGGCGGTCAGGGTCGTCACGTCTGAAAGCTTGTAGCGCAGCTTGACGAGTTCGTTCTTGTTCGTGAACGTTGTGTTGAGGTGCTGGCAGCAGAACACCAGCGACGTGGACGCCTCACCGCGCTGGTTGTACTGCGCAGGCGGGGTCGAGGCGTTCACGGCGCCGTTAGGGATCTCGATCTGCTGCCCGTGCGAGTCGTACACGGCGTACACACCCGGGTCGAGCGACATGCGATATTGGGCGTCGTGCAATGGCCCGGGCGTGCCGTTGACCGCGTAGTCCACGAGCACTCCGAGCCGGCCGAAGGTGTTCGAGTATCCGAAGTTCGAGAACACGCCGCCGAAGCTGTCGATCCCGACGGTCGCGGTGCCGCGCAAGCGCGGGCTCGGGTCGAGCGTACGGAAGTTCACTGTCCCGCCGATAGCCCGCGCGATCGTGGGCGACGCCGCGCCGGGACCTTTGATCAGTTCGACGTCCTGCAGGACGAACGAGTTCAGGAACGTCGTCACGTAGTCGCCGTATTGGCCGACCGAGAGCGGGTGACCGTCGACGAGCGCCGCGGTCTCAAAGGAGAGCGCGCCACGAATGTTCGGGAACGTGATCGCACCCGGCGACGCGTTGTTCACGCCGCCGGGCAAGCTGCTGACCACGCCCGGCGTCTGCTCGAGGATGCGCGCGACCTGCGGTTGGCTCTGGTCGAGGAACGTCTGATTGGAGATGATGCTCACGGCGGCCGGCGACGCGTTGAAGCCGCTACGGCCGCCGCTCACGCTAACCCGCCCGATCTCGCGCAGCGAGCTCAATGTCGCGGGGGCGAGAGCGACGTTGAGCACCAGCGGTGCCCCTGCAACGACCGCCACATCGACCTGCGTGGCGGCGGAATACCCGGTTTTCGAAGCCGCGATCGAGTACACGCCGGGCACGAGCCCCGAGAGGGTGTAGGCGCCGTTGGCGGACGTCGTCGCGACGGCGTGCGTCGGTCCGGTCGCGACGATCTGCGCGCCGGCGAGCGGACCGCCGCCGGAATCCGCGGCCACCCCGCTGATCGTGCCGGTCGAGATCGATGCAGCCGCGGCCGGAGCCTGTTGCGCGCTCGCACGCAGCGGCATAACGGCGGCAAGGCCGGCTGCAAACGTGGCGACAGCGGCCATGGCGAAAAGACGACGACGCACAGCATCCTCCAAAAGCGATAAGTGCCACCCGCCCCTTTTAGGTCCGCAGCGTGCTTCGTAATCTCCTCTTAACGTTTGGAGGGTGTGCGCCTGCGGGTCTACTCCTTGACCGAACCCGACAGCCCGGCGACGTAGTATTCGACGAAGAAGAAATAGACGAGGATCGCGGGGAGAACGCCGATCAGAGCGCCCGCCATCAGCTGGCCCCACTGGAAGACGTCGCCGCGGATCAGTTCCGTCGTCATGCCGACCGAGACGGTCTTGTTGCCCGAAGACGACATGTAGACGAGCGCGTAGAGATACTCGTTCCACGACAGGGTGAACGAGAAGATCGCCGCCGAGATCAGGCCGGGGACCGCGATCGGGAAGATGATCCGCCACAGGATCGCGAGGTTGCTGGCGCCGTCGACCCGCGCGGCTTCTTCCAGTTCGCGCGGGATGTTCTTGAGGAACCCGATCAGCAGCCAGGTGCAGAACGGCACCAGGAACGTCGCGTAGATCGGGACGAGGGCCCACAGCTTGTCGAACCAGTGCAGCTGGATGATGATCGTCGCGAGCGGGATGAACAGGATCGCCGGCGGGACGATGTAGGCGAGAAAGATCACCGTGCTGACGACTTCGGAGCCGGGAAACCGAAGCCGGATGATCGCGTACGCCGTGATGTACGAGATGAAGACGCTCACCACGGTCGACGCGACCGAGACGAACAGCGTGTTGGCGAACCACTGCAGGTACGCGGTCTGCGTCAGCAGCTCGATGACGTGGCTGAACGTGAAGTGATAGATCCAGAACGGGTTGGCCGTGTTCAGCAGCTCTTCGCGCGACTTGAACGTGGTCAGCAGCATCCAGTAGAACGGCAGCAAGAGAAAGATGCCGTACAGCGTCAGGGGGCCGTAGATGCGCAAGCCGCGCAGCCGCATCGCTACTTCTCCCGCACCGAGCGGACGACGAAGAACGCGAGGACGACCATGAACACGATCGGCGAGATCGCGATCGCGGCGCCTTCGCCGAGCTGGCCGCCGCTGATCGCCCGCTGGTACGCCAGCGTGGTGAAGACCTGGGTCGCATCGGTCGGGCCGCCGCGCGTGATCGTCCAGATCAGCTGAAAGTCGGTCAGCGTGAAGATCGACGAGAACGCGACGAGGATCGTCGTGATCGGGGCGAGCAGCGGCCACGTGATGCGGCGGAACGCCTGCCAGCCGTCGGCGCCGTCGATCGCGGCCGCTTCATACAAGTCCTTGGAGATGGACTGCAGTCCGGCCAGATAACCGATCGCGAAATACGGCAGCCCCCGCCAGATGTTCACGACGATCAGCGAAAAGCGCGCCGGCCACGGATGGCCGAGAAAATCGACGTTGCTGTGCACGAGATGCAGCTGCACCAGGAGCCAGCTCAGCGCGCTGAACTGCGGGTCGAGCAGCCACAGCCAGGCGAGCGCAGAGAGCACCGTCGGCGCGACCCACGGCAGCAGCATCAGCGCGCGCGCGGCACGGTAGCCGCGGAACTGTTGGTTCAGCACCAGCGCGAGGGCGAGACCGAGGACCAGTTTCCCGACTTCCGAGCACACCGTGTAGAAGACCGAGTACGCGGCGGCGCCGCGGAAGATCGGGTCGGCGAGGATCGTCGCGTAGTTCTGCAGTCCGACGAACTCGCCGGCCTTGCCGAGCGTCGCGCTGGTGAGGCTCAGCCACACGCCGAGAACCAACGGATACGCCAGCAGGCCGAGCAGAATGATCGCCGCGGGTGCGATGAGCAAGTAGCCCAACACCCGCGGCGAATCGAGCCGCGAGATCAGTGAGGAGCGTGAGATCAAGCGCGCTTGTAGATCGTGTTCAGCCGGGTTTCGGCTTTGCGCATCGCGTCTTTGGGGGCCATGTTGTTGACGCACACGTCAGCGAACATGTCGACGAGGACGAACTCATCGAGCGCCTGCGCTGCGGCCTTGCCGGGCTTGCCGTTGTAGCCGTCGTACTTCGCGCCTTGCATCACGTCGCGATACGGCGTGATGTTCGGGTCCTGCGTCCAGATCGGCAGGTCGGCGTAGCCCTTGAGCGCGGGCGTCACGTACCCCAGCATCCCGGTCACCCACGGGCCGGCCTGCGCCTGGTCGAGCATGAACCGCAGGTAGTCCTTCGCCGCGTTCGGATACTTGCTGTACTTGAAGACGTACGCCGAGGTGAAGTTGTTCGCGATCGTGTGCGTCTTGACCGGACCGTACGGCGGAATCGCGTTCGCGCAGTCGGGGAAGATCGCCGGGAACTGCTCTTTCGCGACGTACCAGATGCTGATCCCGTTCATCGTCAGGCCGATCTTGCCGGCAAGGAACGCCTGATTGTTGCTTGCGTCGGTCCAGCCCGAGACGCCGTCGATCATCGTTTCGTACAGCGCCTTCCCGTACTGCAGCGCGCCGTTCGTCTCCGGGGAGTTGATCGCGATCGAGTTGTCCGGATTGGCCTGCTTCCCGCCGAACGCCCACAGGATCCAGTGGGTCCAGCTGTTCGCGTCGCCGACCGCGTGGCCGAGCGCGAATCCCGTCGGATGGCCGTTTTTCTTCATTCCGCGGGCCATCTTGAGCATGCCGTCGAGATCCTTCGGGAACTCGTTGAAACCGGCTTCCCGGGCCCAGCTCTTGCGATAGTTGAGCGCGTTGCCCGTTACGCCGACGGGAAGAGCGACCCAGCGCTTCACGTCCTGGTCAAAGCAATACGACCGCGCGTTGTCGTACCAGCCGCCGTGTGCCTTGCCCAGGTTCTCGACGACGTCGGTCATGTCGACCAGCTTGTCCGGATACACGAACGGGTCGTCGTTCCAGCCCATGACGATGTCGGGGCCGGAGCCGACCTGCGCGGCGAGCGCGGCCTTCGGCGTCACGTCGGGCCAGTTCAGCGACTGGATCTGCACCGGGACCCCGGTGGCGGCGGTGAATTTCTTGGTGTTTTCCGCCCAGATGGTATCGTCGGCCTTGACGAAGCCGGACCATCGCAGCAGCTCGAGCTTCGCGTCCTTCTCCGGCTTGAAGGGCGACGCATCGGCGGCGGATGCGAGCGACGGGAACGCCCCCGTCAGCGCCGCGGCACCGATGCCGGCTGCGGAGGTTGCAAGAAACTCGCGGCGATCCAGATGCTTCATAAACGTCCTCTCAAGTGCGGGCGCGCTGTGGAAAAAATGTCCGTCGAGACGTTCCGATCCCTGCAAGTTCTTCCGCTTTAATGCATTTCCCGGGCGACCGCCGACCCGCTGCCGCCGACCAGGAAGTCGAAATCGGCGCCGCGCTCGGCGCCCAGCACGTGCTCGGTGTAGAGTCGTGCGTAACCGCGCGCGAATGCGGGCGGCTCCGGCCGCCAGGCGGCACGCCGCCGCCCCAACTCCGCATCGTCGACAAGCAGGTGCAAACCTCGGTTCGCCAGGTCCAGGCGGATCGAATCGCCGTTCTGCACCAACGCGAGCGGCCCGCCGGCCGCGGCCTCGGGAGACGTGTGCAGAACGACCGTTCCGTACGCCGTGCCGCTCATCCGCGCATCGGAGATGCGCACCATGTCGGTGATCCCTTGCGCGAGCAGCTTCGGCGGCAACGGCAGGTTGCCGGTCTCCGGCATCCCGGGATAGCCCCGCGGCCCGGCGCCCTTGAGCACGAGAACGCACGATGCGTCGACGTCCAGGTCGGGGTCGTCGATTCGCGCCTTGAAGTCTTCGATGCTCTCGAAGACGACGGCGCGCCCCTCGTGCTGCAGCAGCGCCGGCGTCGCGGCCGACGGTTTGATCACCGCGCCGTTGGGCGCCAGGTTGCCGCGCAGCACGGCGATGCCGGCGTGCTCTTTGAGCGGCTGATCGAACGAACGGATGACCTCGCGATTCCAGCACGGCGCATCGGCGGTCGCTTCGCCCATCGTTTTGCCGCTCACGGTCAGCGCGTCGCGATGGATCCGCTCGCCGAGTTCGCGCACCACTGCCGGGACGCCGCCGGCGTAATAGAAATCCTCCATCAAGAAGCGGCCCGACGGCTGGAGATCGACCAGCAGCGGGAGGTCGTGTGCGAGCCGATCGAAGTCGTCCAGGTCCAGCTCGACGCCGATGCGTCCGGCGATGGCGAGGAGATGCACCACCGCATTCGTCGAGCCGCCGATCGCCGCGTTGACCCGGATCGCATTTTCGAATGCCTCGCGAGTGAGGATCTTCGACATGCGCAGATCCTCGCGCACCATCTCGACGATGCGCCGGCCCGACATCTGCGCCAAGGCGTAGCGGCGCGAGTCGACGGCGGGGATCGCCGCGTTGCCGGTCGGCGCGATCCCGAGCGCTTCGGCCATGCTCGCCATCGTCGACGCGGTGCCCATCGTCATGCAGTGGCCGTTGCTGCGCGACTGACCCGCTTCGGCCTCGAAGAAGTCCGGCCAGGTCATCTTTCCGGCGCGCACCTCTTCGGAGAACTTCCACACCATCGTCCCCGAACCGATGTCGTCGCCGCGATACTTGCCGTTGAGCATCGGGCCGCCGGTGATCATGAGCGCCGGCAGGTCGACGCTGGCCGCGCCCATCAGCTGCGCCGGCGTCGTCTTGTCGCAGCCGCTCAGCAGGATGACGCCGTCGATCGGGTTGGCGCGAATCGACTCCTCGACGTCCATGCTCATCAGGTTGCGAAAGAGCATCGTCGTCGGACGCATGTACGTCTCGCCGAGCGAAATGGTGGGAAACTCGAGCGGAAACCCACCGGCCTCCCACACGCCGCGCTTCACCGATTCGGCGACCCGCCGCAGATGCACGTTGCACGATGTGAGCTCCGACCAGGAGTTGCAGATGCCGATCACCGGCCGGCCGTCGAACACGTCGGGCGCGAAGCCTTCGGCTCGCATCCAGCTGCGGTGGATGAACCCGTCGCGGTCTTGCTTCCCAAACCACTCGGCGCTGCGCAACTTCCCGTTGGTCACCGATTCAGCCAAGATCCTACCCTCCAGAGCACAACGCGTCCGCTCGAAAGAATCTTCGCCCACGCCGGGAAGTCCTGGGCATGAATCGCATCGATCTGCACGACCGCGTCGCGGTGATCACGGGTGGGGCCTCGGGGATCGGCCTCGCGATCGCCCGGCGCTTCGTCGAATCCGGCGCCGCCGTCAGTTTGTGGGATGTGAGCGCCCCGAGCCTCGAACGCGCGAAACCGGAGATCGGAGCGAGCCACACCGCCCTCGTCGACGTGCGGGACTATACGAGCGTCGAGCGTGCCCGCGATGCGACGCTGGCGGAACTCGGACGGATCGACATTCTCGTCAACAGCGCGGGAATCACCGGACCCAACGTGCTGACGTGGGAATACCCGCTCGAGGGCTGGCGCGACGTGCTCGACGTGAACCTCACCGGCACGTTCCATACGTGTCGCGCGCTCGCCGAGCCGATGCGTGCCGCGGACTACGGCCGCATCGTCAACATCGCCTCGGTCGCCGGCAAGGAAGGCAACCCGAACGCCAGCGCCTACAGCGCCTCGAAAGCCGGCGTCATCGCGCTCACGAAATCGCTCGGCAAGGAACTCGCGACGACGGGCGTCCGAGTGAACTGCGTGACGCCCGCCGCGGTCGAGACGCCGATGTTCGCGCAGATGACCGACACGCACATCGCCTACATGAAGTCGAAGATCCCGATGAACCGCTTCGGCACCCCGGACGAGATCGCCGCGCTCATCGCCTGGCTCGCGAGCGAAGAGTGCTCGTTCACCACCGCCGCCGTCTTCGATCTCTCCGGCGGCCGTTCGACGTATTAGTCCATGCCGGCAGAAGTCGAATCAACAAACGATCGACGAGGAAAGCGGCTCTCCCCGACTTTTGGGAGCCCGGTCTCCGCGCCCATGCCACCGCTGGACAAGCCGATGGTAGAATAGAGGCACCATGGCCCGGGAACCTCGCACGAACGTGTTCGATTCGAACCTCCTCGCCCTCATCGCGCGGCGTGAGCCGAAGCTGCGCGCCCTGGGAATCGACCGACTTGCGCTCACCGGTTCCCGCGTCAACGGGACCGCGCGGCCCGATAGCGACGTCGACGTGATCGTCCACTTCCGCGACGGGGAAAGCAGCTACTTCGTGATGGCAGAGGCGAAGACGATACTCGAGGAGGATTTGGGTCTCGAGGTCGACGTGCAACTCGAGGACCAATTCACGCCGGACGCGCCCATCTTGGCCGAGGCCTTGCGTGTCTTCTAGTCCGTACGACCCCAATAGCGCGACGTAGCGCCTTCAAGACATGGTGGAGCGTCTAACGACGATCCACTCCTTCATCGAAGGCATGGACCTGCAAGCATTCGTTGAGGACTATAAGACGCAGCTTGCAGTCACGCGCCTTGTCGAGGAGCTTTGCGAAGCCGCGTTGTGGTTTGCGAAGAATGACAATGGCGTCGAGATCGCCGCGCGCAACGTCGACGTGAATTGGCGGCGCTTCGGTGATGCGGGCAACATCATTAGGCACCAATACGCACGTGTCGATTATGTGACGTTGTGGCGCAATCTCTGGGGTCCAGACGTCGGCGCCCTCGAAGACGCTCTCGAGCGCGAAGTTCCGTTCTACAAGCCGCTCTTTCGCAAGGCCGAACAGAAGGAAACGCCTGACGCGAGCAGCGCGGCTGACTAGTCGAAGACCGGCCGTCTTCGATCTTTCGGACGGCCGCTCGCTGTATTAGTCCGGCCGCGAGACAGCGTTCTGGCGCATCCACGCAACGAACGTTGCGTCGGTCTCATCGCCCCCGGCGAGCGACCACATCATCGTGATCGCCTCGGGATCGTCGATGGGCAGCGTGTACCCATTGAGTTCCAGAAATGTCTCAAGCAAAACATACGCGACGCGCTTGTTTCCGTCGACAAACGGATGATCGCGCGTGATCGCGATGGCATACAGCCCAGCCAATTCGGGCACATCGGGTGCCGGCTCCCCAAACTGTGCGGCGTTGATCGGCCGCGCTAACGCGGACTCGAGAAGCCCGCGCTCCCGGATTCCGGTGCTCCCGCCGTGTTCGGCGACGACCTCTTCGTGGATCGCGAGAACCGTCGCGAGCGCGATCCAAATACGGCTACTTGGCGAGCTCACGGAGGACGGCGCGGCGACGCTTCATGATTCGCTCAGCGACGTCGAATTGTTGCGCGAAATTCGGGTCGTGCGGGGTGAGGCGGAATCCGTCCGGTGAATCAGTCAGGTACACGGTATCACCGGCGTCCAGTTTGAGCCGGGCAAGGGTCTCTTTGGGAAGCACCACGCCGACCGAGTTTCCAACCCGGGTCAACTTCAGAGCAGTCATAGGCTTACGTCATTACAACGGTACTAACGGACGGACCTTCGGAGCTGGTTCTAACGCACGGATCGGCGCATCACCGTCTGGAACGGTCCCGCCGATGACCATCGGAAACCTCGATGCCCAGCCGGCCGCGCAGCGTCCGGATCTTCTCGCACCGTCCGTCACTGCGGCGCTCGCGGCATGGAATGGCCGCACGCCGCCGGGCGACATCGTCGTCGCGGAGATCGATCCGCAGCTCGCGGATACCACTGCGTTCTGCGAGCGCTACGCCGTGCGGCTCGACCGCTCCGCGAACTGCGTGATCCTCGCCGCGCGCCGCGACGGCCGTGCCTGGTACGCCGCGTGCGTCGTGCTCGCGACGACCCGCGCCGACGTGAACGGCCTCGCGAAAAAGCACCTCGGCGCGAGCAAGATCTCGTTTGCCGCAATGGACGCCGCGACGGAAGCCTCGGCGATGGAATTCGGAGGGATCACGCCGATCGGGCTCCCGTCCGACTGGCCGATCCTCGTCGACGAAGCGGTCGTCGCTGCTGCCCGCGTCGTCATCGGCAGCGGTTTGCGCCGCTCGAAGATCGGGGTGCCGGGCGCCGCGCTCGCGGAGCTGCCGAACGCGGTCGTTCTGCCTGGGCTCGGGCGCGCGACGCGCTAAGGCGTCACTCCGGTTTGCCGCCGGCGACCCAGCGCGCGAAGACGTCGACCCGCTCCGGAGGCCACGCCCCGTCGCACGGTATGGTGCCGTTCCGGACGCGTTCGAGGATTGCGTCCGCGTGCGTGCTCACGTCGGCGTACGACCACAAGTCGAACGCGAACTGCATCGACTTCCGATCGCGCGCGCGAAAAAGCGCCTTGACGTGGTTCGCGAATTGGACCGGCTCGCCCGCGCCCGGCAACACCGGCGCCGCATCCTCCGGTTCGTCGTGCGCCAGCGCGGAGATTCGGCTGCCCGGCGCCCCTGCGCTGGTGTGCCAGTCCCAATGCGGCATCGGCATGTGCTGGGGCGGACGCGCTTGCGTCTGCGAATTCTCGACCGCGAGACGCGAGCCGCATTCGATGTAGGCTTGGAACGCGGAGCGGAACTCCGCATCGTTCGGCAGCCCCGCCTCGCCCGCCGACTGCAGCAAGAGCGTGACCCATCGCGCGCGCATTTCCTCGGTGAGGCACTTCCCGAGGTGCTGCGAGAGCATGCGCGGATAACCGCCGTACTCTTCGCTGTAGCACGTCGGGCCGCCGAAAACGTCGCCTAGCCACTTCGCAACCCGCTGCGGATGGTCGGCCGACATGGTCGCGAAGAGCGGCCGAGCAGATCGTCCGCGGGGACGAACTTTTCGTAGAAGAGGGGCATCACTCGCGTGAGCGCCGGCAGCCCGCCCGCCCATTCGAACATCGTCGGCGTCTCCTCCGGCACGCGCACCGGATCGTGAAACTCGACGTACCAGTGCATCCCCGTGCAGAACGGCTTGTTTTGCGCGTGGCCGCAACGGCAAAGCGTGAAGTGTTCCCTCGATGCGCCCGTGTTCCAGGCGACGTCGTCGCCGTTCGCGTCGAGCAGCGCGATCCCGCCGCTCACGCGATACGGTCCGTCCTTGGACACCTCGATGCTGGGCGCTCGCTTTGCGTGATGGTCGACGTCGGCGCGCGCCTCGACGCCGTCGATCGCGTAGCCGAGCGCGCCCGAGGGACAATCGCGCACGGCACGGATGATCTCGTCCATCCGTCCGCCGCTCGGAGCGACGAACGGCTCCTCTTTCACCCGGAATACCGTCGAGAGCCGGTCGGTGCAGAGGCCCGAGTGCTGACACGTCCCGCGGTTGTCGAGAATCGTCACCTGTTGACCGACGTACGTATCGCGCCGATCCGCTACGCGCCAGTCGTGAACGTCGTCGACGTTGGTGACGAGCAACGGACCCTTCGACGCCGTCCTGATCGACGGCGACTGCTCGTTGAGCAGTGCGCGCAACTCCCCGAGACGCGCCGAAGCCGCGCCGCCCCCTTCGGCGGCGCCGGCGCGGGTGGCGTGCTCCTGGAGCGCGGCGGCCGCCTCGATGAGTTCGGTCGGACGGTGTGGACCCGCGCAGAGGGCCGTCGCGCGCAACGCGAGGTCCCACAGCACCACGCCGGTCGCGACGCCGTCCGCGTTGTCGTGCTGCCCGGCATCCGCCCGGTCTTCGCTCTCGTCGAGCAACGCCGCCAAGGGGCGCACGACGGACGCCTGCAGCCGATTCGCGACGCGCACGTTGAGCGAACGGGCCGCAGCGAGCAGGCTGCGCAGTTCGACGGTGGAGATCTCATTGACCGACGCCGTCGTCGAATCGCTCAAGCCGCTACGTCCTCCGTGATGGGTTCATGATTGGTTGGCGAGCGGCACGTTCGCAGCCGTGAAGCCGGCCACTTGCATTCCCGCTGAGGGATCACGGCGTTGTGCGCGCCGCTCCCATCCGTCCCGGCAACGGCACGACGATCGGCGTGCGGCTGCGCACACTGCTCGCGGCGCGCGCAGCTGCAGCCGGCAACGCACCGTTCTGAACGAGCACGACCGCCTCCGCCGGCCCGATCGAACTCGGCACGCCGCCGCTCGCGAGCGAGCCGCCCTCGAGCGCCGAGCCGCCGACCAGCCGCAGCGCGGCGCCGTAGCCGGTCGGGACGGTCGCGGAAGCCGACGACGACGGGTTCACGAACGCCGCGCACGCACCGATCGGCGTCCCGGCGATTGCGCAGGAACCGAAGCGCCGCGGATTGCTTCCCGCCGCGTCCAGCGGATTCGACGGAACGAGCGTCGTCTCCGGATACACCGGCAGCCCGTTGCTCTCGCCGAACGTCTCCTGCAGCATCGCGCGCCCATCGAACGCAAGCAGGAACGACGCGTACGCGTAGAGCCGCTGATCGCGTCCCGCGTCGCTGTTGCCGTCCGCACCGGTGAGCGCGATGCACCAGAACGTGCGCCCGCGCCGTACCGTATCGACGTACGACGCGAGCGCCGACTGCCAGCCGCCGTCGGTCCGTTTGTTCGCGACCTGATGATCGGTCTGGCCGAGGAAACAGAACTCGTAGGCCCCGCCAACGACGGTCGGGTCGCCGAGTGCAGCCTGGATCGCCGACCACGGGGTGCCGTCATCCGGCGCCAGCCCGAGGGCGTTGAGGTACGTCGACGTTCCGCTGAAGGCCGTGCCCAGCAGAGCGGCAAGCTTTCCGCTCGCGGCCGTCGCCGGATCGCTGTAGTTGAAGCCGACCCACGTGTCGCACGGCGGGTTGACGTTCCCCGCATACTCCATGGCGGCCGCGAGCGTGTCGTCGATGAGGAACGCGTCGAAGTGACGGGCCTCGTCGGCGATCGTCGCGCGGACGAGCTGCTGGTACGCGGGCGAACCCAGGTCCATGAACCAGCCCGTCAGCGATCCGTACGACAACGTGGCGCGCGCGCCGCTGCACGCGTGCAAATACGTCGACTCGTCGGACGTGCGCCACAGGGCGACGTCCGGCGGCCCGTACTGCACGGCCGCGTCGGCGTAGCCGATCGTCTTGATTCCCGACGCGTGCCAACGATCGGCGTCGTCCGGCGTGGCCGCGAAGACGTAGTCGACCGCCGCGGCGACCGTGGCGGGAGAGACCGCACCGAAGGCCGCGTGTCCGACGACGGTCGGCACGTGCGGCCCGCCGCCGCCGGGCGCCGGCGGCTGTACCGCCCCTGTGCCGACGACGACGTCGGTCACGTCGATCACGCGATCGGGGCAGCCCGAAGAGATCGCGTCTCCGCGCGCATCGAGCAGCGTGCCGTAGACGGTGACGGTCTGCCCCGCGGTCAGCGGTCCCCCGGCGATCGTGGCGCCGCCCGCGACGAACGTCGCCGGGACGTGTCCGCAGGGGGTCGGGTAGAGCAGGATCGCGTTCGTGGAGATCGCGCTGTCGTACGTCGCGGTGAACGACGGCGAGGAGAGGCTTCGCGCGGCGCGCGTAGCGCCGTCAGGGAGCGATTGCGCGGCGGGCGTAACCGACGCGGTGCGCCCGCCTCCGCAGGCGGCGAGCGCAGCGGCGCAGATCATGAATCCCGTCAACGGAACCGTGCGGCGATGGAGCATCGGGGAGTCCTCGCGAGCAGATGCGATCGACGAAACCCGACGACGACCGCTCGTGTGAAGGTGCGGGCCCGTTCTGCGACGGCTTCCTCAATCCACCCGATCGAACGGCATCGTGAGCGCCCGCACGGCCGCGCGGTACAGCACACGGGGCCGTTCGACACTACGCAGAGGGCCGTGCGTCCCTAGCCGTTCGGCGCCTGCCAAAACACGAGACCGGCGCCGTCGAGATCGAGGGCCGTGAACTCACGGGTGCCCCACGGCTTCTCCTCGAGGTGACCGCTGGGGTGAACGATGCCGGCGCGCGCGCACTGTTCGTACAGCGCGTCGATCTCGCGCGTCTCGATCCTCAGCGCGGTCCACTGCGCGATCTTCCGGTCGTCGCAGGCGAAGAGATGGATCGTCACGTTGCCGCGACGGACGGCACCGCCGTCGGGTGGATCGCCGCTGCGCCAGAGTTCCGTAAAACCCAGCTTCTCGACGTAGAACGCGATGCCCGCGGCAACGTCGCGGGCCGGGATCACCGGAGATATCGCGATGAACGCGCGCTCCACCGGAATGGTGCTCAGCCGACGCTGACTTCCGTCGCGCGCGCGATCGCATACTGCAGCAGCCGTTCGACGAGGGCCTCGTACGAGATACCCGCGTGCAGCGCTTCGTCCGGCAGCAGACTCGTCGGGGTCATCCCCGGCAGCGCGTTGACCTCGAGGATCGTCGGGCGCCCCTCTTTGCTCACGATGAAGTCGGCGCGCGAGTAGTCGCGCAAGCCGAGCAGACGGTGCACCGAGAGCGCCAGCGTCTGCAGGCGCGAAGTAAGGTCGTGATCGATCGGCGCGGGCACGAGGTGACGCGAACCGCCCGGCTTGTACTTCGCGTCGTAGCTGTAGAACTCGTCGCTCGGCAGAATTTCGACGACCGGAAGCGCTTCTTCACCGAGCACGCCGCACGAGAACTCCCGGCCGGCGACGAACTCCTCGGCGAGCACTTCCGGCGTGCGCGACGCGGCATCGAGAATCGCTTTCGACCAGGCTTCGTGCGAGCGCACGATCACGACGCCGGCGCTCGAACCGCTCGCGCGCGGCTTCACGACGAGCGGCAGGTTGAGCGATCCCGGCAGCAGCGGCAGCGTCCCGCCGGTGAGGTCGAAGACGTCCCAGGCGGGCGTCGGCAGCCCTTCGGCGGCGAGCAGCTTCTTGGTGAGATGCTTGTCCATCGCGACCGCACATGCGGCGATCCCGCTGCCGGTGTACGGAATGCCCAACCATTCGAGCACGCCTTGGATCTCGCCGTCCTCGCCGCCCGGTCCGTGCAGCGCGTTGAAGACGACGTCGGGCGCGATGTCGCGGATCGCGTCGACGAAGCGCGAATCGAAATCGAGCGAACGCGCGTCGTGTCCCAGCGCGGCAAGCGCGCGCATGACGCCGTTTCCGCTCTGAATAGAGACCTCGCGCTCCGCGCTCGGGCCTCCCATGACCACCGCGACTTTCAACCCAGGCATCAGTTCGCTGTGAATTCTCCGACGAGGTGGACTTCGAGCTGGAGGTCGACGCCGAAGCGCTCTTCGACCGCGCGCCGCACCCGGGCCAGCAGCGTCGCGACGTCGCGAGCCGATGCCCCGCCCGTGTTGACGATGAAGTTGGCGTGCAAGGGTGACACTTCCGCCCCGCCTTCACGCCAGCCCTTGGCCCCGGCCGCCTCGATCAGCCGGCCGGCGTGGTCGCCCTCGGGGTTGCGGAAGCATGAGCCGGAATTTGGGATCGCGACGGGCTGCGTCGCCTTCCTGCGAACGAGTCGCGACTGCAGCCGTTCCCGGACCGCGGCCGGCTTGCCCTGAGGAAAGCGCAGGGTCGCGCGGGTGACGATCGCGTCCGGCGGGATCGAGGTGCGGCGGTACTTCCACCCGACGTCGATCGCGTGCGGATCGGGCCGAACCGGGGTTTGCACGATCACTTCGATCGCGAATTCTCCGATCTCGCGATCGGTCCCGGCGTTCATCCGGATCGCGCCGCCGAGGGTCGCCGGGATGCCCGCGAGGCCGTCGACGCCGAGCCCCCCCTGCGTCGCCACCTGTGCGCACAAGAGCGGCAGCGAGGCGCTTCCGCCGGCCTCGGCGACCACGGCGCCATCCTCAGCGCGCGTCGCGAGCGCCGAGAATTCCCCGTCGAGCCGCAGCACGATCCCGCGGATCCCGCCGTCGCCGACGAGCAGATTCGAGCCGGATCCGAGCACGAACATCGGCAGCTTCCGCTTGAACACCCGGCGCAGCACCTCCGTCAGCTCCGCCGCGTTCGCGACGTCGATCAGCGCGTCCGCCGGACCGCCGATCCGCCACCAGGTGTACGGCGCGAGCGGTGCATCGAAGCGCGCGCGCTCGCCGAATCGCGCGCGCAGCGCCTCGCGGTCGTCGTCGTTGAGGAGTGAGGCCGTCTTCACCGCACGAGTGGTGCGGCGGCGATCCGTTCGCCGAGCCGGTGCGCGACGCCGGAGATCGAACCGGCGCCGAGCATGAGGACGAACGCGCCGGCCGGAACGTCGCGCGGAACCGCGTCGAGCAGCGCTTCGACGTCGTCGACGTAGGTGACCGGCGTCCCCCCGCCGGCGAGCGGTTCGCCGATCGAACGCGCCGAGACGTCCGGGATCGGTGCCTCCGAGGCCGCGTAGATCGGCGTGAGGAACACGCGGTCCGCGTTCGCCAGCGCGGCCGCGAACGCGTCCTTGAGGTACTGCGTGCGCGTGTAGCGATGCGGCTGAAACGCGACGATCACCGCTGCGCCGTTCGCGAACCCGCGCGCGGCGGCGATCGTTTGCGCGATCGCCGTCGGATGGTGCGCGTAGTCGTTGACGACCGTGAACGCTCCCCGGCCGACGATCTGAAAGCGCCGTTCGACGCCGCGAAACGTCCCGAGTGCCTGGGCTGTCGCTGCGAAGCCGATGCCGGCGGCGCGGGCCGCGCCGATCGCGGCGAGCGCGTTCTGCACGTTGATCTCGCCGGGCACGTTCAGCTCGACGATGCCCAGTTCCGAGCCGATCTCGGAGACGGTGAAGCGCGAGCCGAGATCGGCGTAGACGATGCCGGAGGCGGTGAGCTGCGCGTTCGCGCGGGTCGCGAACGTCGAGACCGCCGCGCGGGCTTCGCCGGCGAGCAGCGCGCTTGCGGGGTTGTCGGTCCCGATCACCGCGCGTCCCTGCGGCGATACTTTGCTGACGAACGTCGCGAACTGCGAGAGCAGGCGCGGCAATTCGGCGTCGGAGGCGATGTGGTCGTTCTCGATGTTGTTCACGACGGCGATCGTCGGCTGCAGATCGAGGAACGAGCCGTCCGATTCGTCGCTCTCCGTGACGAACCACGTTCCGGATCCCGAACGCGCGTTGCTTCCGCTGTCGACCCGAATGCCGCCGACCGCGACCGTCGGATCGAGGCCGGCCGCCTCGAAGATCGTCGCCAGCATCGCCGTCGTCGTCGTCTTTCCGTGCGTCCCCGCGACGGCGACGAGTTTGTGGCCCTCGGCCAGCCGCGCCAGCATCTTTCCTCGGGTCACGACGTCGATCTGCCGCTCGACCGCCGCGGTGAGCTCGGGGTTGTCCAGCGCGATCGCGGACGACACGACGACGACGTCGGCGCCGGCGACGTTCGCGGCGTCGTGACCGATCGCGACGCGCATTCCCTCGCGCTCGAGCTGATCGAGCAGCGGCGTCCGCCGGACGTCGGAACCGCTCACCCGCGCACCGCGAGCGAGGAGCAGCCGCGCGATCGCGCTCATGCCGATCCCGCCGGAACCGACGAGATGGTAAGCCGTGTCCGTCACGGGCGAACCTCGTTCGCGTCCGTGTCGCCGGCCACCCGCGCCGCGGTCGCGCGATCGATCCGCGCGCGAATCGCCGCGGACGCGTCGTTCGGTGAGAGCGACCGTGCGGCCGTCCGCATTTCGGCGCGCCGCTCGCCTGCGAGGATGCCCTGCAGCGCCCACCAGAGCTTGTCGCCGTCGAGACCCGCATCCGCCAGCACGACCGCGGCCCCGCTCTGGGCAAACAGGTCCGCATTGTGCGCCTGATGCTGATCCGCGGCGTGCGGATACGGGATCAAGACCGCCGGCGTCCCGGTCACGGCGAGTTCGGCCAGGGTCGACGCGCCGGAGCGCGCGATCACGACGTCGGCCGCCGCGTAGGCGTCCGCCGGATCCGGCAAGTAGGCGACGAGGCGCACGCGATTGCCGGCGGCAGGGACACGTTCCTCCGCTTCCATGTATGCGAAGTCGCGTTCTCCGCTGACGTGCAGTACCTGCCAATCGGACGGCAGCGTGCGCCGAGTCACCAAGGCGGCGATCGCTTCGTTGATCGACCGCGCCCCTTGACTGCCCCCCATCACCACGACGGTGGTGCCGTCCGGATCGAGTCCCAGGCGAGCCCGCGCGGCGCGCGCGTCGTTCGGTGCGCGAAGCGACGCGCGGACCGGTGCGCCGGTCACCACCGTCTTGCGGCCGAACGACACCGCCGACACCGCATACGTCGTCCACACTTCATCGACCAGCGGCAGCAGCAGGCGATTCGTCAAGCCCGGCGTCACGTTGATCTCGAGCAGCGCGATGCGGCAGCGGATGACACGCAGCAAGCGCAAGATGCGCGCCGCGACGACGACGGGAAAGCATACGTACCCGCCGGTCGCCACGACCATCGTCGGCTTGAACGCGGCGAGCGCGCCCAGCGCGACGAACACGCCGGCGGCGTTGGCGAGCACGGTGCGCAGCGTTCCGAGCGAGAGTTTGCGCTGCAGCGCGGCGCTCGGAACGAACCGCAGCGGCATCGTGGTGACGAGCGTCGCTTCGAGACCGCCTTTGTTGCCGAAGAATCGCGCCTCGTATTCACCGCCGGGATGGGCGGCGCGCATCGCGTCGTCGATCGCGAGCGCCGGATAGACGTGACCGCCGGTCCCTCCGCCGGTGAACGCGATCCGCAGCGTCACGACGTTAGCGCGCCAACGGCAGCACGCCGCTCGGCGAACCGACGTTGACGATCGTTCCGCGCGGGGTGCCGTCGCGGCCGAACACCGCGATCGAACCGTCCTCGCCGCGGCAACCCGCATTCGCGACGTACACTGCGTCGCTCGCGATGGTCAGGCTCACGGGGTTCGGCAGGTTGGTCCGCAAACGGACAGGCGCCCCCGACGCGGCGGGATCGTCGAACACGTCGACCTCGACGTCGGAGACGAGGCCGCACGCCGGGGTCCCGGTCACGATCCCGATCGAACCATCGGGTCCGGCTGCGAGGGCACGCAACGGCCGGCCGGAGACGCGCAACGTGGCCGTCTGCTGCAGGGCCGCCGTATAGACGCGGATCTCGCCGTCGCGCGTATCGGTGACCGCGAACCGCGCGCCGGGGAGCGCGGCGAGGTCTCCGCCGTCGAGCGGCACGGCATGCTGCAAACGGCCGCGCGTGTCGTAGGTGTCGAGCCGGCCGGGACCGAGCACCACGACCACCTCGCCGATCCCGAGCGCCGCGCGCGCACCGAGCGGCGCGGCCGGAGTCCCGGCGAGCGAACCCTGCGCGTCGTAGCGCCGCAGCAGTTGCGTCGAGGCGTCGTAAACGAGGAAGCCGTCGCTGCTCGGGGCGATGAAGGCGGCCGCAGAGCGCGGGAAAGTCTTCAGCGTACGCGACGCCAGCGACGGCGAGACCGACTCGACGTCGACGAAGCCGGCCTCGTCGAAGGCCACCAGCACGCTCCCGTCGGCGACGGCGCCCAGCAGCCGGTATCCGGTCGTCCCGGGGCCGGCCGACGCGACGCGACGCGCGTCACCATCGACGTACACCAATTCGTAGCGGGAGCTGACGAGCAGCGGCGACGTCGCGCTCGAGCTCGCGCCGAGCAACGCGACGAATGTCCACAGCAGCAAGCGCTTGCCCATCGATTCAGGTCGTGCGGTAGCGGCCGACGTTGGCGATGAGCGCGACCGCGACTAGCGAGACGATCATCGAGGTGCCGCCGAACGAGATGAACGGCAGCGGGACGCCCGTCACCGGCCACGAGCCCGTCACGACGCCGATGTTGATGAACGCCTGAATGACGATCAGGAACGTGCAGCCCATCGCGAGGAGCATCCCGAACCGGTCGGGCGCCTTGATCGCGAGCGTGACCGCGCGGATCGCGAACAGCACGAACAACGCGATCACGACGAGGCCGCCCAGCATGCCGAGCTCTTCACCGAGCACGGCGAAGATGAAATCGTTGTGGGCCTCCGGCAGATAGAAATACTTCTGCCGCGACGCGCCCAGGCCCAGTCCCAAGATCCCGCCGCTGCCGAGCGCCAGCAGCGATTGCACGATGTGGAAGCCGGTATTCTGCGCGTCCTTCCACGGGTTGATGAACGCGAAGATTCGCGCGCGTTTGTACGCCGAGGACCCGACGGCGAGCAGCACGGCGGGGAGCATCGCGAGTGCGCTCAGCACGAGGTGCTCGATCCGCGCGCCGGCCGTGAACAGCATCGCGAACGCGGTGAAGATCATCAGCGACGCGGTGCCCATGTCCGGTTCGAAGAAGACGGGCAGCGCGATCAGCAGCGCGACGAAGAAGATCAGCACGACGCCTCGCGAGAGCGAGCGCACCCCCTCGCCGAGCTGCGCCAGCTTCGCGGCGAGAAACAGCACGAGCACGAGCTTCGCGAACTCCGAGGGCTGAAACGAGATCGCATGAAAGCCCAGCCAGCGGCGCGCGCCGCCCGTCGCGAACCCGACGTGCGGGATCAGGGTGAGCAGCAGCAGGATCATCGCGATCACCACCGCGCCCGGGGCGAGCCGCTTGAGCTTGCGGTAGTCGACGCGGTACGCCGCGTACGCGATGACGAGCCCGACCGCGACGTAGACGAGCTGATGTTTGAGGAAGTACGCGTTGTCGTGGTAGTACGTGTACGCGGTCACGCTCGACGCGCTGAACACCATGACCAAACCCAGCGTCAGCAGGAACGCGACCGCACCCAGCAGCAGCGCGTCCGGCGGCTTGAGTACCGTCTTTTGACGCGTTGCCCGGACGAAGCTCGAACCGCTCGGATTGGGCCGTCTGCGCCCTAACCCGCTAGCGTGCATCGGGTACCGAGCCGCGCAGTGTGCGGACGGCGTCCGCGAACAGCTGCCCGCGATGTTCGGCCGAGCGGAACATGTCGAACGACGCGCAGCCCGGCGACAGCAGCACGACGTCGCCCGGCTCGGCGAACGCGCGCGCCTTCTCGACGGCCTCCTCCATCGACGCCGCGCGGGCGACGGCGGCACGTTTGACGACCGCGGCGATCTCGTCGGCCGCCTCCCCGATCAGCACGACGGCCTTCGCGCGCGAGGAGACGACCTTGCCCATCTCGGCGAACTCCGTGCCCTTCGCCTTGCCGCCCGCGATCAGCACGATCGGACGGTCGAACGAACGCATCGCCGCGATGACCGAACCCGGATTGGTCGCCTTCGAGTCGTCAACGAACTGCACGCCGTCCACCTCGCCGATCGCTTCGAGCCGATGACCGAGCGGGCGGAACGTGCGCACGCCCTCGCGGATCGCGTCGAGCGGCAGGCCAGCCGCGAGCGCGACCAGGATCGCGCCCATCACGTTTTCCACGTTGTGGCGCCCGAGCAGCGGGATGTCGGCGACGTTCATGACATCGACGGGACGCGGATCGCCGGTCGGCGGCGCGTACACGATCTGCGTCCCACCGCGCAGGTACAGCGTCGAATTGCGGCGCGGCTCGGACGCGAACCACTGCGTGCGCGCCTTGATGCGGTTGCCGTCTTCGCCCGGGGCCGTACGGATGATCTCGTCGTCGAAGTTGCCGACGAACGTGTCGTGCGGACCCTGGTTGGTGAAGATGCGGAACTTGGCCTCGGCGTACTCTTCCATCGAGGGGTAGCGGTCGAGGTGGTCGGGCGTGATGTTGGTGATCAGCGAGACGCGCGGTTTGAACGAGCGGATCGACTCGAGCTGAAACGAGCTGACTTCGGCGACGACCCAGTCGCTCGCGGCGGCGAACGCCGTTTCGCCGATCAGCGCGTTGCCGATGTTGCCGCCGACGTGCACGGTCGTGCCGGCGGCGGTGAACAGCGCGCCGACCAGCGCCGTCGTCGTCGACTTCCCTTTCGTCCCGGTCACGGCGACGATCGGCGCCTTGCAGATGCGGTACGCGACCTCGACTTCGCTGAAGACGGGAACGCCGGCGGCTTGGACGCGGCGCACGATCGGCGCGGTGAGCGGAATGCCCGGCGAGAGGACGGCGACCGAGGTCGTGGCGAGCACGTCGCCGAGCGCGTCGGGTGCGATGAACGGCACGCCGCGCGCCTCGAGTTCGGCGAGCGCTTCGGCCAGCTGCTCGGAAGGCGCCTCGTCGGTCGCGGCGAGCGAGCCGACTCGCTCCCGCAGGACCTCGACGCTGGTCCGTCCGCTGCGGCCCAAGCCGATCACCAGGACGTGTTCGTTACGATCGAAACGACCGTCGGCCGGGAAGATGTTCATGCGGACCGCGCGATCAGGGCGAAGCCCAAGAGCGAGAGGACGAGCGAAGCGAGCCAAAAGCGCGCGGTCACCTTCGTCTCCGACCAACCGGCGAGTTCGAAGTGATGGTGCAGCGGACTCATGCGGAAGACGCGGCGCCGCGTCGTCTTGTACGAGGCGACTTGAATGATCACACTCAAGGTTTCGGCGACGAACACGCCGCCGACGAGCAGCAAGAGCAGTTGCGCGCCGCTCAGGATGGCGACGCCGGCAAGCGCTCCGCCGAGTGCGAGCGAGCCCGTGTCGCCCATGAACACCGTCGCCGGATGGCGGTTGTAGACGAAGAATCCGAGCACCGCGCCGATCGTCGCGCACGCGAAGAGCGGGACGCCGAGCGGTGCGACAACGATCGCCGAGACGCACACCAGCACGGCGAGCGGCGGCACGATCGTTCCTGCGGCAAGTCCGTCGAGCCCGTCGGTGAGGTTCACGGCGTGCGTGGTCGCGAGGATCACACACACCGAAAGACCGTACCAGAGCCAAGGCGCGACGGGGCCGATGCCTGCGAAGACCATCGGCTGTGGCCCGGCGACCAGCAGAAACGCGACCGCGGCGAGTCCCGTCAAGCCGAATTTCGGCAGCGCTCGCAAACCTTTGTTCTTGTTTCCGCGAATCTTCGCGAGGTCGTCGATCGCGCCGATCGCCATGCACGAATACGTCAGGACGGCCAGCGCAAGCGTCGCGCGCGAAGGCAGCAGGACCAGCGCGACGACGGGCGCGACGCCGAAGAGCACGCCGCCCATCGTCGGGGTACCCGTCTTGACCTGATGCGTTTCGGGCGCGTCCTCGTAGGCGGTTTGTCTCGCGGAGGCGCGCCGAAGCCGTGCGATCAGCGGCTTGCCGAGGAGCGCCGTCACAATGAACGCCGGCACCGTCCCGAGCAGCGCGCCGACTGCGAGCGCGCCAAAGCCGAACGGCCACGTGACGATCGGGTACATCACGACGAAAAACCACGCCGGATAGCCGGCGAAGACGTTGACGTCGCTCACGGCGCGCTCACCAGCGGGTTCGGTCCGTCGCCGCGCCAGGCCAGCACGACGAGCGGCGTCTGCTCGTCGCCGTTGCCGTGCGGGTTGCCGAGCAGCGCGCACTCGACGGCACCGCGGTCCAGCAGCGGTGAGGCGCCGAGCGCCTTCGCGCGGTGCAGGTCGTTCGCATCGACGATCGCGACGTGCACGCCGAGCGCGGCGGCGAGCTCGGCGGAGACGCGGTCGGGTTCGGCGGGTCCGAGGACGATCGCGCGTTCGTAGGGCGGCAGCGTGCCGGTGTAGCCGTCGATCGCCGCGATCGCCTCACCGAGAATCTCGTAGAAGACCCCGCGCTTCCCGCGCAGCCGGCCCAGCACGTGCGCGATGGTCGCCCACACGACCTTGCGCGGGCCGGCTTGGTCGATCACCAGCTGCATCGACTCGGGCTGGCTGACCGTGGCGAGCGCGCCGGCGCGCCGGGAGAGCGCGAGCGCCAGGCGCGAAGGGCGAATGAATTCGGCCGGGATGAAGCGCGACTGCGCGATCGCCACCGCCGTCTCGGCGATCGCGACGACGTCGCCGGGACGCGCGATCCCGCGGACCGCAGCGCCGACGACGCTCGCGAGATCATCGCCCGGAGCGATCAGCCGCGTCCGCACGGGGATCGCAACGACGCCGTCGGGCAGACCGGCTTCGCGAACGGCGACCGGAATCACGCGAACACCTCGGCGCCCAGCGCCGTCGCGATCTCCTCCATCTTGTACGCGCGCGAACCCTTGAGCAGAACCGCATCGCCGCGCCGTAGGTTTGCGCGCAGCCACGTGACCGCGTCCGAATTCTCGGCGTACGTCACGGCGGTGCCGCCGGCTCGTTCGACGCCGCGCACGGTGTCCTCGGCGAAACGTCCGCCGGCGAGCACGACGTCCGCTCGCTTCGCGGCGATCTCGCCGACTTTTTCGTGCATTACCGGCGAGTCGATGCCGAGCTCCGCCATCCCGCCCAGCACGGCGATGCGCCGTTCCGCTTCTTCGCGTCCGAACGTCGCGAGCGTCGCAAGCGTCCCGGAGAGCGACGCGTTGTACGCGTCGAACACGAGCCGCACGTCCTCGGCGAGCTCGACGACTTCGTACCGCCCGTGCGGGAGCGACAGCGCGCCGACCGCCGCAGCGAGCGCGCCCGGCGCCGCGCCGCACAGCATCGCCGCGGCGAACGCACCGGCGAGGTTGCGCCGGTTGTGGTCGCCGGGAAAACCGATCGCCAACCGGTAGCTCTCGGTCGTCTCGTCCTCCGCGATGCACCAGGCGGCATCCGTCTCGATCACGACGGCGCGTTGGCCGTGCGGCGGCCGCTCCAGATCGATCCCATACCACACCGGCGGCGCGGGAAGTTCGCCCGCGCGCGCGCGGGACGCCTCGTCCTCGAGATTGAGCACCGCGCGCCGCGATCCGGCCGGAAGCGCCCACTTCGTCTCCGCGATTCGCGTGCGGCTGCCCATGATCTCGAGGTGCGCTTCGCCGACGTTGGTCAGCACGCCGACGTCCGGCCGCGCGGCGGCCACCAGCACGTCGAGGTCGCGATACTTGCGCGCGCCCATCTCGACGATCGCGACGCGCGGATCGCCGTCTTCGAGGCCGCACAGAAACTTCGCGACCCCGACTTCATTGTTCTCGTTCTCCGGCGTCGCGGTGACCGGGATGCCGGCCGCGCGCAGGAGCGCGAAGAGGAACCCCTTGGTCGTCGTTTTGCCGGTCGAACCGGTGATGCCGACGACTGTTCCCGCGATCCGCGTGCGCGCGAGCGCGCCGAGATCGAGGTACGCCTGCAGCGTATCGGCCACGACGAGCGCGGGCCTGCCGGGCGGAACCGTCTGGGCGTCGTCCACGATCGCGCACGCCACGCCGCGCGCGTACGCCTGCTCCACGTACCGGTGCCCGTCGAACCGCTCGCCACGCAGCGCCAAGAACGTCGCCCCACGCTCGATCGCCCGCGAATCCGTCTGCACCAACAACGACGCGGGCAACGCGCCATCGTTGATGACCTGTGCGTGAGTCGCAGCGATAGCATCGCCGACGGGCAGCCTCATGTTGAAAGGCGCTCCGCTCTGGCTGCACGCTCTGCTCGGTCCATGACCGTCATCTTCTGACCGCCTCCGCGCGCTTGTTGAAGGCGATGCGGACTTCGTCGCGGTCGTCGAAGGGGCGGGTTTCCTCCCCGACGATCTGGTAGGCTTCGTGGCCCTTGCCGGCTACGACTACGGTGTCTCCGGCTTGCGCCTGCACGATCGCGCGCCGGATCGCAGCCCGGCGGTCGAGCACGATGTCGGTTCGTTCGAACCCGTTGGCGATCGACTTCGCGATCTCCAGCGGATCTTCGGAGCGCGGGTTGTCGGAGGTGACGATGACGCGGTCGGCGAGTCGCGCGGCGATCTCGCCCATCTCCGCGCGCTTTCCCGGATCGCGGTCGCCGCCGCAGCCGAACACGACGATCAAGTCGCCGCGGGTCGTCTCGCGGGCCGCGGAGAGCACGTTCTCCAGCGCGTCCGGCGTGTGCGCATAGTCGACGATCGCATCGATGCCGAAGGCGCCGATGCGCTCCATGCGGCCGGGGACGGCGCGCGTCGCCGCGAGACCGTTCACGATCGTCACGTCGTCGATCCCCAGCGCCCGGCCGATCCCGAACGCGGCCAGCGCGTTGCGCACGTTGAACCGGCCGGGCAACGCGACGCTGACGCGCAGCGCGCCGAGATTGAAGGTCGAGCCGTCGCCGTCCAACTGCACGACGGTCGCGCGCAGTTCCGCCTCCGCGTCGATCGCATACGTCGTCGCGCCGCGGAGCTCGCGCGCGAAGGCCGCGCCGGCGGCATCGTCGACGTTGAGCACGGCGCGCGGCGCAAGATCGAACAGACGGCGCTTCGCCGCCGTGTAGCGTTCGAACGTGCCGTGAAAGTCGAGATGATCGCGGGTGATGTTCGTCAGCGCGGCGACGGCAAACCGCACGTGGTCGACCCGGTTCAGTGCCAACGCGTGCGAGGACACCTCCATGGCGACCGCACGCGCGCCCGCATCGCGCATCGACGCGAGCAGCGCTTGCAGTTCGAGCGCGAGCGGCGTGGTGTTCGAGAGCTCCCAGCGTCGATCGCGAAACGCGCCGCCCAGCGTTCCGACGACGCCGCACGGGATCCCGGCCGCTTCGATCACGTCGCGCACCAAGTGTGTGGTGGTCGTCTTACCGTTCGTGCCGGTCACGCCGACCACCGCGAGCGACTGCGAAGGGTGGTCGTAGAACGCGTCGGCGAGCGCGGACGCCGCCACGCGCGTATCGGGGACGACGACCAACGGTACGCTGCTGTTCAGCTCGCGTTCGGCGACGATGACGGAGGCGCCGCGCGCGATCGCGCCGGTCACGTACGCGTGGCCGTCGACCCGCTCGCCGCGCAGAGCGACGAACATCGTCCCCGGCAGGACCGCGCGCGAATCGGAGGAGATTGCTTCGACCAGCGGCGGAAGTTCGCCGACGACGCGTGCGCCCCGCAGGGCCGCTACGAGTCTCGCCGTCTCTCGCATCAGCGCACACCCTTCGTCGCGGCGCCGTGGGAGACCAAGCGTGGCGGCGCGGACGGCATGATCCCCGCGTGCAGCATCGCGGCACGCGCGAGTTCGGCGAACACCGGCGCGGCGACGGCCGAACCGTAGATCGAACCGTGCGGACGCTCGATCTTCACCAAGATGACGTAGCGCGGACGCTCCGCCGGGATCATTCCGACGAACGACGCAACGTAGGCACCCGGTTCGTAGCGTCCGTTTTCGACGACTTGCGCCGTTCCGGTCTTGCCGGCGGTCGTGTAACCCGCGACCCGAGCGGTCTCTTTGCCCGTGCCTCGGACGACGACCGCGCGCAGATACCGCATCAGCGTCGCCGACGTGCGGGTGGAAATGACGCGGTGCTCGACCTCGGCCGGATAACGATAGAAGACGTTCCCGTCGGCGTCGGCGAGCGCGTGCACGATCCGTGGCCGCAGCAGCATACCGCCGTTGGCGATCGCGGCGTACGCGCGCACGAGCGCCAGCGGCGTGGTCGAGATGCCGTGGCCGAAGGAGATCGTGGCGAGCTGCGAACCGCTCCAGGCCTCGGGCGGATCCAGAATTCCGGGATTCTCGCCGGGCAGCTCGATCTGCGTGGACGAACCGAAGCCGAACGCGCGGATCATGCGGTACATCTGGCGCTTGCCGATCGACAACCCGATCTCCGCCGCGCCGACGTTGTGCGAGTATGCGATGATGTCTTCGATCGATTCGGTTCCGGAGTTGCCGGCCATCAAGCCGTCTTCCGCGTTGCGGATCGTGCGGCCGCCGACGTGCAGCGCGTCGAGCGCCGGAAAGCGTGCCTCGGAACCGACCTTCTTGCTCTCCAGCGCCGCGGCCGCCGTGATCAGCTTGAAGGTGGAACCGGGTTCGTACGCGTCGGCGACCGCGCGGTCGCGCCAGCTGTCGCTCGGAAACGCGTTGAAGCGGGCGGGCTCGAAGTCGGGCATGTTGGCGACGGCGAGCAGTTCGCCGGTCCACGGGTCCATGACGATCGCCGTCCCGCTCTTCGCGCTCCAGCGCTTGACGTCGGCGCGCAGCAGGCGTTCGGCTTCGAACTGCAGGTACGGGTCGAGCGTGGTGACGATCGTGCGTCCTGGGACGGCGCGGTCGACGACGTGAGTCTCGCCGAAGGGTATCGCGCGGCCGAACTGATCGGCCTCGATGCTCATCCGTCCCGGCGTCCCGCGCAGCAGTCCGTCGAACGCGTACTCGAGACCGTCGAGCCCGTTTTCATCCGTCCCGGTGAAACCGACGACGGTCGAAGCAAGGCGGCCCGACGCGACGAAGCGCAGGCCGGTCTCTTCGGCTTTCGTCTCGATCCCGGCGATCCCGAGCGCGTGCACGTGCTCGGCGACTTCGTGCGGAACCTTGCGCGCAAGCCATCGGAACTGCAGCTTCTCGCGCAGCGTTGCGTCGATATCGGCAACCCGCATGTGGAGGACCGGCGCAAGCTTCTGCGCGGCGCGCGGGTCGACGACGTTCGACGGGACGGCATAGATCGACTCGGACGGCAGCGAACGCACGAGCACGCCGCCGTCCCGGTCGAGGATCGCGCCGCGCCGCGCGAACGACTCCACCGTCTCGTCGTGCTGCGCCAGCGCCGCGCGCGCAAGCCGGGGGCCGTCGTGCACCTGAACGACGCCGAGCCGCGTCGCCAGCGCGCAAGCCAGCGCACAGACGAAGACCAGCGAAAGCTTCGCTCGCGTCGGTGCGACGCGAACGAAGGCCCGCGTCGCCATGTCAGCGGGCTCCCATCATGTCACGGATCGTGACGAGCGATCCAGCCGAAGAACGCGATCCCTTGCGCTTTGGGCTGCGCCTTCGGTTCGGGGACTGGGACGACCGCGTAGACGTGCGGATCGGACATCTTCAACTGCGTCGCGAGCTGGGCCAGCCGCTCCGGGGACTTCAGGCGCGCGATGCGATCGTCGAGCCGCTGCGTCTCCTCGATGAGCGTCGCACGTTCGTGCGCGCTGCGCGAGACCGCGTAGTTCAGCGAGGTGATGTTCGACGTGCCGGTGACGTATCCGAGCGCCATCACCAGCAGCAGCACGGCCAGGCTGATCACCGCGAAGACGGGACGATGGACGCGCCGGCGGGTGCGCCGCACGCGGCGAACCGTCGCCGCGCGGACGCGCTCGACGTGACGCGGCGGCGCCGCGATCCGCGGCTGCGCGATCACGATTCCACCTCGGCCCGTTCGGCCACCCGCAGCTTTGCGCTGCGCGAGCGCGGGTTCGCCGCCAGCTCGCCGGCTTGGGCAACGATCGGCTTGCGCGTCACGACGTGCGCGCGCGGGTCTTCGCGGAAGGTATGCTTCACGATGCGGTCCTCGAGCGAGTGAAAGCTGATCGCGGCGACCCGCCCGCCGGGTACGGTTCGATCGAGCGCGGCGGAGAGTCCGTCACGCAGCGCACCGAGCTCGTCGTTGACGACGATACGCAGCGCTTGGAAAGTACGCGTTGCCGGGTGGATCTTGCCGTGGCTGCGCACCGCGCGCGCGACCACGCCGGCCAAGTCGACGGTGTCGCGAACCGGCGTGCCGGCGTCGCGCAGCGCCACGATGGCGCGCGCGATGCGGCGCGACGCGCGCTCTTCGCCGTACTCGTAGATCGCGTCGGCGATCTCCCGTTCGTCGTGCGCGTCGAGCCATTCGGCAGCGGTGAGGCCGCGCGTCGAATCCATCCGCATGTCGAGCGGCGCCGGCGAGCGGAACGAAAAGCCGCGCTCGCCCTCATCGAGCTGCATCGAGCTCACGCCCAAGTCGAAGAGCACGCCGTCAACCGCCGCAATCCCCAGCTCGTCGAGCCGCTCCGCGAGCTCGCGAAAGTTCGCGTGCACGAGGGTGAAGCGCGGGTCGACCGGGGCTCGTGTGCCCGCCGAGGGGTCCACATCGAACGCCACCAGCCGCCCCGCCGTCCCCAAAACATCCAAGATCAGCGCAGAGTGCCCGCCCGCACCGAAAGTCGCGTCGACGTACGTCCCATCGGCTCGCACCGCCAGCGCCGCCACAGCCTCTTCGGCGAGAACCGGAACGTGGTGCACGGGTTCAACGGCCCCCCGGGCCGCGGCCGGCAACACGAAAGGGGGCATCGCTTGATTCCCCGAGTGCCGCGCCTGCATCGTCATCTCGAAAGCGAGCATCTAAAACAGCCCCAGCTCCGAGGCGTAGTCGGGGAGGTCGCCGCGTTCCGCGAGGTGGCGGTCGTAGCGGTCGTGGGCCCAGATCTCGACCCGGCTCAGCGAGCCGATCGAGACGACGTCCTTTTCGATCCCGGCCCACCCGCGAAGGGAGGCCGGAATCACCAGCCGCCCTTGCGCGTCGCAGCTGAGCTCTTCCGTATGGGCGAAGAGGTGGCGGACGAAGGCGCGGTAGCGCGCATCCTTGACCGGCGCGGCTTCGATACGGGCGCACACCTCTGCCCATGTCGGGGCCGGGTACAGCGCCAAGCATGGATCAGGGTCGGAGATGGTGAGGAAGAACCCCGCGCCGAGGCGCTCGCGGAAGCGTGCGGGTACGACCAAGCGACCCTTGTCGTCAAGGCTATGGTCCACCGAGCCCGTAAACAGCGGGCGATCAGCCACAGCGATCTCCACTACGCTCCATTTTGGTCCACCTGGACCCACTATATCCCACCGATTGCCGCACGGCAACCAGGAGCGCCCGCAATGATGAGGACTGTACGTTGACCTCGCGCGTCCACAAGGCCGGGTGCCGGAGGCGGCGAAACGGAGCCCTACCGTGTCCGCGCGCGATCTCTTGACCTCGGCGGCCCTAGCTTTCGCCTTCCTTTCAGGATGCAGCGGCGGCGGCATGCTGCCCGGCGGCTTCCACTCGATGCCCTCGGATCGTCTGAATGCCCTCGTGCGCAGCGCTTCGTCGACCAACGCCGTCGATTCGAAGCTGATCTTCTCGGTGATCGAAGCGGAGTCGCACGGCGACCCGAACGCCGTCTCGCGGGTCGGCGCGCAGGGACTGATGCAGCTCATGCCCGGCACGGCGGCGATGTACCGCATAAGCAACGCGTTCGATCCGTATCAGAACGTGGACGCCGGGACGCGGTACCTGCACGATCTGCTGCACCGGTATAAAGGAAACGTCCGCCTCGCGGTCGCCGCGTACAACGCCGGTCCTGGGGCCGTCGACGCGGCGCACGGGATCCCGCCGTACGCGGAGACCCGTGCCTACGTCGACCGCGTCGTCGCCGGCATCCGATAAAGGGAATGGCCTCGTTCCCCGGGGTGCGCACACCGGTGTATGCCCGTGCTGCACCGCCGAAGGTCGGCTTGCCGATCATGGACGCGTACCTGCTGCGCGAGCTGGCGGGACCGTTCGCGTTCGCCCTGGCGGCCTTCTTTTTGTTTTGGTTCGCGAACATCTTCGTGCTTGCGGCCGACTACATCGTCAACAAGGGCGCGCCGATTTTCCTCGTGCTGCGTTTCCTCGTGTTCCGCATCCCGCAAGCGACGCCGCTGGCCTTTCCGTTCGCCTGTCTCTTCGGCACGCTGCTCGGCTTCGGGCGGCTCATGGCCGACAACGAGATCAACGCGCTGCGCACCTCGGGCGTGTCGTTCACCAGGATCATTCGTCTGCCGATCGTCGCCGGCGCGCTCGTCGCGCTTGCGTCGTTCCTCGTGAACGAGCACGTCGCCCCGGTTGCGACCGATCTCTCGACCCGGAGCTTCTATCAGATTCTCTACAAGTCGCAGACGCTGCCGATCGAGCCGAACATCTTCCGCTCCGACCCCTCGACCGGCTACACGTTCTACATCCAGTCCGTTGCTCCCGACGGCAAGACCATGCAGAACATCATGATCTATGAGCCGGATCGCACGTCGCCGTTCCAACAGATCCTCACGGCCAAATCGGCCCGCATCGACGGGACCGAGATCGTGCTCGACCATGCGGTTCGCACGCAGATCAAGGCAGACGGGCAGATCGGCGCAGTCGACGTCGAAGCGAAAGAAATACGCCTTTCACTTCCGATGGGCGACAACGGCCAGAATTTTCTGAGCAGTTCGTTCAACGATACGTACACGATGGATACGAAGCGCCTCGCGCAGGACATCAAGTTCCGCAAACAGACCGGGCAAGGCGGCACCGACCTCGCCGGGCGCGAGCTCACGCTCGGCTCGAAGTACGCGTATCCGTTCGCTTCATTCATCGCCGTGATCATCGCCGTGCCGCTGGCGGTGCGCTTCGGCAAAAAGGGCCGCACGCTCGGTATCGTGCTCTCGGTCGTCGTGCTGTTCGTCTACTACGCGATCGTCGCCGTGGCCGGCGCATTCGGCCGCAACGGCTCGCTCGATCCGTATCTCGCAGCCTGGCTCCCGAACATCATCATGGCCTCTGCCGGCGCGTACATGATCTGGCGCGAAGACCGGTGAGGGAGGTTCTCCGTCGCGCCGGTGTGAGCTGCATCGCCGTTTCGCTGGTGCTGCTCGCGACTCCATCGCCGGTCGCCGCAGCCGACGACGACGGCGCGCGCGCCGTCTCGATGCTCCAGCTGTGCAGCGGGGGCGCCCCGGCGCAGCAGAGCGCGCAGCACGGCGTGCTGCAGATCGCGCAAGCCGGCGCCTCCGCCGCGCCGTCGCCGTCGCCGGCGGGTTCCGCGACCGACACGCCGAGTCCCACGCCGAGCCCTTCGCCGAGCCCGCTCGTCGGGCCGCCGACGACCTCGGGCGGCCCGCAGGTGCTCGTTCCCCAGCCGCTCCCCACGCCGAAGGGCCCCTCGCCGGTCCCCTTGTCGTCGACGTCGCCCGGACCGTCGGCCTCGCCGCCGGGCCAGGTGATCGAGCAGGTCACCGCGCCGCCGTCGAGCTCGCCGCTCCCCGCACCGACCGTCAGCGCCGGGCTCATCGGATCGCCGACGCCGGTGGCGTCGGCGTCGCCGCAGCCGGCCGAGACGCTCTCGCCGACCGACTACGCGATTCTCGGCGACCACCTCAGCGGCATCGACAAGCCCGGCGAGCCGAAAGACCTCGACGGACACGTCACCATCCTCTACCAGCAGGGCGTCCTGGGCGGCGACCACGCCCACTACGACGGCAAGCGCTACATCGACATCACCGGCCACCCGTTCGTCAAGAACGCGTCCGGCGACACGACGCTGTTCGCCGACTCGGTGCGCTTCGACACGGCCACCCAGAAGGCGACGCTGATCAATGGACGCGGCGAGTCGACCCAAGGCGTCGAGCAAGGCAAACTGCACTTCAAGGGCACGACGATGGTCACCGACCGCGCGGGCGTCACGCACGTCGATCGCGCGAACATCACGACGTGCGAGAACTCGCGCGGCGGCTACCATATCGAGTCGAAGACGCTCGACATCTATCCCGGCGACAAAGCCGTGGCGAAATCGGCCGTGCTGTTCCTCGGCGCGCTGGCGATCCTCTACTTGCCGGTCGTCGTCATCTCGCTGCGCCGGGACGAGGTCGGCACGCGCCGCAACCCGGGCTTCATCCCGCTGATCGGCTACGACGCGGCGGAAGGGTTCTGGGTGAAAGCGCGCCTCGGCTTCTCACCGAGCCAGTACTACTACGGATACTACCGCATCGAGGAGTACACGAAGATCGGCTTGGGCTTAGGCTACGTCGGCACGCTCAAACGCAAGGACGGGCGGCGGCAGACGGACATCAACTTCTTCCGCCAGGCGAACAAGCTGCAGCAGACGACCAACAACAATTTGGCGTTCCAAGACCAGGAGAACTTCTCCAAGAACACGCGCGGGTCGCTCGCGGTGAACTACACCTCCAACTACGGGCCGCTGACGTCGCTGCCGGCGCAGTACACGCTCAACGCCGCACTCGACCACGGCGACGAGCGCGGCGATCGTCAGAACTACAACCTGCAGCGCACGTCGACCGGTTCGATCTCGGCCACCAACAACTACGGCTTCTCCGATCACCTGCAGCTCTCGCAGCAGCTTCAGAACGACGTCTCCGTTTCGTTCACGAACAGCACGTCGGGCACGTACTACGGCGTGGCCGGGCAGAACACGAGCACGCTGCACTACCAGACGCTCACGCATTTCATCGGCCGTTCGTACGACTACAACTTGATCTTCGACCGGTACAACTCGGTGCTGCAGACGAACGTGCAGAAGGAGCCCGAACTCCAGATCCGGCCGCTCACGCCGATCTTCCCGAACTTCCGAGCGGTTCCGATCACCTCGCAGTACACGCTCGGGTTCTACAACGACCCCGCGGCGAACATCGCGACCAGCCGCGGCGAAGCGCGGCTCCAGTTCGGTCCGTCGCAAGCGCACCTCCTGGCGAGCGATTTCAGCGCGACGGTGACCGCCCAGCAAGACTACTATGGCACGGGCGACGAGAAGGCGCAGATCGCGCAGCAGGCGACGCTCTCGACGCCGCTCTTCGGCCACCTCCAGAATACGATCTCGTACAGCGAATCGCACGTGAACGGGCCGCTCGCCCAGCCCTTCACGTTCGATCCGCTCAGCAGCGGCCTCAAGCAGGCGAACGACGTGCTGCGCATCTTCAACGGTGACACGTACACGTTCTCGCTGACGGCGACGACGTTCTTCAACCGCCGGGCGCAAGCCGTCGGGTATCAGCTCCAGTCGCGGCCGTCGTCACGCTCGACGCTGCTGCTCTCGGGCAGCTACCAGCCGGGTCCGGGCCTCGGGTTCGACCGGACGAGCGTGCAAATCGCGACGCCGTTTGGGTACAAGAGCGACCTGCAGATCGCGACCTTCATCGACTGGAAGAACCACGCGCGCCTGGTGAGCAAGAACATCTACTACCGGCACATCGTCGGCGACTGCTACGAACTCCGTGCTTCCTACAACGAAGATCTCAAGCAAGTCTACTTCACGGTGACGTTGCTGGCGTTCCCCTCGCAGACGGCCAACTTCGGGATCGGCCAATCTCCATCGCTCAGTTCGATCATCCCCGGAAATTTCTCGAACGCGGCGTTCACTCAGGGCGCGACGTCGTACAACCCGTAAGGGAGATCATCACCGATGAGCACCCACACCCAACCCTGCGAATACGCGGAGTGCAATTGCACGGTCACCGGCGCGGTCGAGGATGCCGCCTATTGCAGCGACGTCTGCCGCGAGCGCGACTCGACCGACGAAGAGATGGAGACCAACTGCCCCTGCGGCCATCCGCCCTGCGACGCGGAATAGATTCGCGACCGCTACGGCTGGCTCCAGGCTTCGATGCCGGTGACCTGAGCGGCGGGGGCCTGCGGCGTGGTCACGCCGGCCGGCTTGTGATAGGACTGGTCGACGATCATGCCGGCCGTGTTGAGCGTGAAGCCGGGATACGAGGTGTCGCTCGGGCCGTTGCCGAGCGAGTCGACCGCGGTGATCGTGTTGTCGACGGTGAAGATGTTCATCGTCCACGTCGGCGAGGCGATGTAGAAGAACGGGGGGCACAACGATCCCACCGGATGCGGGGACGGCGGCGGCGTCGGGCTGCCCGTGGTGTTGACCGGCGAGGGAAAGTCGAGAATGCACCGGTTGAACCGAATGTCGAATCCGAAGACGTTGCCGTTGCCGTTGACCAGGCTGAAGGTCAGCGTCCCGGTCGGGGGAAAAATCTGTCGATGGTTGACCCCGCCTGCGGCGGAGGGGTCCTGGTAGTACTGCTCGACGTCGGGCGTGTTCACGAAGCCCGGACCGCCGCCGACGAAGAACGCGTACGACCACTCGCGATAGTTCGAGTTGGAGCCCTGTGCGGTCGGCACTTGTCCGTCCCCCGTCGCGTTGATCACGATCAGATACTTCACGTTGTTGAAGTCCGGCACGGTCGCCGTCTCGAACCGAAGCAGCGTCTCACCCGACGCGACGACGTTGCCGCCGTTGGGCTTGCTCAGCCCCGTCACTTGATGCCCGCACCCGGATAGCGCCATCACCACCGCCACCACTACCGCCCAACGAAGCCGCACGCTGTACTCCTCTGTGACCGCCCGGTCGACGGTCGTGGCATTGGTGTGCGCGTTCGGTTTGCACCTTGCCTTCCCGCTAACCGGCTGGTGGTGGCTGGCGCCGTTCGCAATCGCGGGACTGATCGCATCGTGGAGCAGGCTGGAGCCGCGCTCGGCCGCGCTCGTCGGCTTTGCCAGCGGTTTGGTGTTCTTCGCGTTCGGCTTCACATGGATCGGTGAAACCGCCGGCGCGCTGCTGGGCCGGGCCGCGCCGGTCTTGGACCTCGGTCCCGCACTGCTCGAAGCGCCGGCGTTCGCATTCGCCGCATTCGTCACGTCGCAGGCCGCGCGCCGCTGTGACGTGCGCTTCGTGCCGGTCGCCGCCGCGGCGGCGTTCACGCTTGCCGAACTGGTGCGTTCGACCGGCGTGATGGGGGGGCCGCTCGAGCAGATCGGCGTCGCGATGATCGACTCGCCGCTGCGGCCGATCGCGGCGTATCTCGGCGTGTACGGGATCACCTTCGCGACCGCGCTGCTCGGCGCGACGCTCGGCTGGTGGCTGCTCGACGCGCACGATGCGCGCCGGAGCCGCACGGTGCTCGCCGCGTGGCTCGGCATCGCCGCGTGCGCGGCGCTCGCGTGGGCGCTGTGGCCCGCGCGAGGGTACGCACCGCCGACCCGCCGCGTCGCCGCGGTGCAAGGCGGCATCACGCAGACGCTCAAGATGTCGCCGGACGGACTGCGCGTCGCGGTCGAACGCTACACGTCGCTGACCGCGACGCTCGCCGCGCAGCATCCGTCGCTCGTGCTGTGGCCCGAAACGGTCATCACGACGGAGCTGAACGCTCCGCGGCCGGAGACGCACGACATCGCGACGCGCTTCGCGAAGATTTCGCGCGATCTCGACGCGACGCTGTTCGTCGGCGCGCTGGCGCGGGTGCCGAACGGCACCGCCAACGCGATCTTCGTCTACGATCCGCACGGCGAACGCGGATCGCCCGCGAGCGGTGCGAGCGCCGTCTACGCGAAAGAGCAGCTCGTTCCGTTCGCCGAGTACGTGCCGGGGCCGGCCTGGATGCGCGCGCTGCCGTATGCCGACCAGATCGGCATCTACACGCCGGGAACGAATCGGATCCGAACGTTCGCCGGCGCGACGCCGCTGATCTGTTGGGAATCACTTTTCGGCGACATCGCGCACGAGCGCTTGGCCGAGAACCCATCGCTGCTGCTGATCGCCACCGACGACGCCTGGTTCGGCACGACGGAGTTTCCCTACGAGCACGCGCTGGCGGCGACCGTGCGCGCCGTCGAGACCGGACGCTGGGTGCTGCGCGCCGGTGCGACCGGAATCAGCGGGATCGTCGCGCCCGACGGCACTTGGACGCAGCGCACGCAGCTCGGCGGCGCGGCCGTCGTCGTCGGCGACGTCGGCGCGCCGGCGCCCGGCCCGTACGCCGCACTCGGTCCGGCGCCGATCGGCTTGGCGCTCGCGCTCGGCGTCCTGCTCCCGTTCTTGCGCGCGAGCGGACGGCGCCCGTGAAGATCGCCTGGCGTACCCCGGCGATGCTGGTGATCTTCGCATTTCTGGCCTGGGTCGGGTTCGAGATCGGGCGCGCGGGGAGCGACATGGTCGTGCCGCGCGTTCAGCAGCCGTCGCGACTCCTGAACGGAAAAGTCACCGGGAAGCGGGTCGACGGCCGCGCGTGGTCGCTCGACTACGATACGGTCTCGATGAGCGCCGACGGATCGCAGGCCACCATCGGCAAGGTGCGCGAAGGCCGGCTGCACCGCAAGGGCAAGGCTGACGTGCTGATGCAGGGTGACGACGTCACGGTCAATACCTTGACCAACGACCTGTTCATCCGCGGTCCCGTCTCGTTCAAAGAAGACCTCGGCCACGGCCGGATCCGGACGTTCTCCACCAAAGGCGCCCGGTACATCGGCGCCACCCGCGTCCTTCAGCTCGACCATGAGGCGACGATCACCGACGCCGGGGCGACGATCATCGTCGAAAACATGACGGTCGATTTCCGCACCGGCGACGCGAAACTGGGACGGATCGAGGGGACGCGGCCGGGAAGCCTCAAGTAATGGATCGCCGCCGCCTCGCCGTCCTTTGCACGTTCGTCCCGGCGCTCGCGATCGCCGCGGCCCCGGCATGGGCTGAACCGGAGGCGGCGGCCTCCGCGCTCTCGCAGCGGGGCTTCGTCACCGATCGGGCCGCCGCCGAGCGGGCGATCGCGTTTCGGCCTTTCGTCCCCGAACGAGTCCCGCTCGGCGTCGCGCTGCTGCCGCCGTTCCACGGTGGCCAGCTCTCGAAATACGAAGGGATCGCGTACGAATACGGGCGGCACGGCCGCGACTGGATCCTCCAGCAATGGCCGCGCAACGGCGGCGATCTGAACGCGTTCGCCGGCCTGCCGACCTACGGCGCCTGCGGCGACGTGCATGCCGTCGGCGGACGGAAAAAACCGCGCGGGGTCGCTTGGACGACCCCACGTGGTTTCGTGTTTTCACTCACCCCGGACGGGACCGCCGATCCGCGCACGATCGTCACGGAGTTTCGGCGGCTGGTAACCCTCGGCGCGTGCCAATGAGCGGCCCCGAGGCCGGACGCCTAAGACGAAGTTTTCTCGGCGTCCGCAGCGTTCTTCTTGGCCTCGGCGATCAGCTTCTTGACCTTCTGCCCGCCCTTGTGCCCGATCTGCTCGTAAAAGTTCGGGCCGTACTTTTCTTTGACGACCTTGCCACCTTTTTGGCCGATCGACTCGTAGAATTCGGCCCCGTGACGCTCGCGCGTCGCCTGACCGCCCTTCCGGCCGATCTCCTCGTAAAATCCGGACCCGTAACGGTCTCGGACCGTGTCGCCGCCCTTTTTACCGGCCTCCCGTACCGACATTTCGCCGTCGACCTTGTCCGCCTTCGGCGTTGCCTCAGGCTTCTTGGCGTCGGCCATGCGTCAGCCGGCCGTTTTAGTTGTGCGCTTGAGCTTCTGACCACCCTTAGCGCCGATTTCCTCGTAGAACGACGGACCGTACTTGCTCTTCGTCGCCTCGCCGCCCTTGCGGCCGATGGCTTCGTAGAACTCGGAGCCGTACTTCGCTTTGACCCGATCGCCCCCGCGTTTCCCGGCCTCGCGCACGCTCATCCCGCCGCCGTTGCTAGTCACGTTTTCGTTGGTCGCCATGTTGAAATACGTCTCCCTGAGCTATCGGCCCACCGTCTGCCCTGTACCCAGCGAAAGCTAGGTTAAACGCTGCTCTGGACGATCTTCGAGCGTCCCCGCGTCTTCGATGGACGCGGCGGATTGCCGTATACCACGGACGTCGCCGTCGCCGACGGCAGAATTGTTGCAATCGGGGACCTCTCCGATCGCGATGCGCACGAACGCGTCCCCTGCGATGGGTTCGCACTTGCGCCGGGCTTCATCGACGTTCATTCCCATTCTGATGAGCTATGGCTCGTCGACGGACGCTGTGAGGGAAAAATTCGGCAGGGTGTGACGACCGAGATCGGCGGGAACTGTGGTACGTCGGTCGCGCCGCTCGCGGGCGGCGCACTCGAGAAGAAGCGACGCCAGGCGCGCGATTACCGGCTCGACGTGCAGTGGACGACGTTCGACGAGTTCTTCACGCTCGTCGAAGGGGAAGGCGTGACGCTCAACGTCGCGTCGCTGGTCGGACTCGGCACGACGCGCGCGTGTGTCGCGGGCGGTGAAGCACGCGCGCTGGAACGCGACGAACTCGAGGCACAGCGGCGGCTGGTGCGCGAAGCGATCGAGCAAGGCGCGCTCGGCGTCTCGAGCGGTCTGATCTACGAACCGGGGCGCTACGCGCAGCTCGACGAACTCACCGCGTGCGCGGCGGCCGCGCGCGAAGCGGGTGCGCCGCTGTATGCATCGCACGTGCGTAACGAAGGCGACGACCTCGAAGCCGCGATCGCCGAAGCGATTGCGGTCGGCGAACGGGCGGAGGTCGCCGTCCAGTGCTCGCACCACAAGGCGGCGGGCAAACGCAACTGGGGCAAAGTGCACCGCACGCTGCAAGCCATCGATCGCGCGCGCGCGCGCGGCGTCACCGTCGCCTGCGATGCGTATCCGTACGTCGCGTCGTGGACCGAACTCGCCACCGTGCTGCCGCCCTGGGTGCGCAGCGGCGGTGACGCGGCGGCGCTCCAACGTTTGCGCGATCCGGAGCAAGCGCTGGCCGCGGCGCTCGCGATGCAGATCGAGCGCGATCCGCTGCTCGGCGGCGACGGCTGGGACACGATCCAGGTGACCGACGCGGGCAGCGAACGCAACGCGGGCGTCGCGGGCCTGCGGCTCGACGCGCTCGCGCGCCGCTGGCGCTCGAGTCCCGCGCGCGCCGCGATTCGGCTCTTGATCGAGGAAGAAATGCGCGTCGAGTCCGTCTTCTTCTCGATGAGCGAAGACGACGTCGCCGCGGTGCTCAGCGCCGGATTCTGCTGCATCGGCAGCGACGCGTCCGCGCGCGCGTTCGAAGGCATCACCGCGCGCGGCGTGCCGCACCCGCGCACATACGGGACGTTTCCGCGCGTCTTCGGCCGGTACGTGCGCGGGCGGCACGTGTTCGACACGGCGGAAGCAGTGCGGCGCATGACGTCGCTCCCGGCGGCGCTCTTCGGGCTGCGCGACCGCGGAACGATCGCACCCGGCATGCACGCGGACCTCGTCGTCTTCGATCCGGAGCACGTCGTCGACCGGGCGACGTACGAGCAACCCTTCGCCGCACCTGAGGGAATCCGCGACGTCTACGTCAACGGCCGGGCGGCGCTGCGCGATGGCGCGCTGACCGGCGCGCGTCCCGGACGCGTGCTGCGCAACGGCGCCGGCTCGACGTAAACCTCAGCGAATTCCGACCAGGCCCGCCGCAACGCGGGACTCTGGCGGATCGCGCACAAGACATCATCCTCGTGCAGCCGCAAGCCGTTCCGTTGCCCCTTCGGACCCGCAGCCGGACCCCGGCGCATGACGCGAGCTGAGTTCGTCGCGGCGACCCTAGCCGTCACCGCCGCTCCGCTCCCGGCACCGTCGTCGTCCCGCGGCGTATGGGCCGACGTCAGTTTGGAGCGCGAAGGGACGGCGCTGCTCACACCGTTCACCGTCGCGATCGCGCTGCACAACGCAACCGGACACGTCGTGCGGCTGCGCTTCCCGACCGCCGACTTGTTTCGCGTCGACGTGCTGCGTGACGATGCGCCGGTGTGGTCGTCGGTCACCGGACACAAACCGATCCCGATCACCCGCCAGCTCGACGTCCCGCCCGGAATGCTGCGGCTCGCGCAGGTGATCGTCGACTCGACGACCGACGACCGGCGCGCGCTCGCACCAGGACGCTACACGGTGCGCGTGGCGATGCTCGGCACGAATTTCGGGACGGTCGTCGACAAAACGATCGTGTTCGATGCGCCGTACACGATCGCGCAGACGCTCGCCGCGAAACCGGGCACCGTCGTGACGACCGAGGGCACGCCGTACCTCGACGGCGGCACGGCGCGTCTGCGCGATGCGACCGGGACGATGCGCCTCTCGCGCGCGCTCGGAATCGGCCCGCGCGGAACGTACGTCGTGCGCGGCTTCCTCGACGCGGCGGGCGACGAACGCGTCTTCGACGTCGGCCGCAGCGCCGCAGCATTCGAAAACGGCCCTTCGCCGTCTCCATAACGCACGGCGATCATCGGCATTACGCCCAGCGCAGCAGCATTCCGCACTCGACGAGGCCGCCGCCGAAACCGTAGAGCAGCACCGTATCGCCGCGTTTGACCCGTCCGTCGGCGACCGCGGGTGCGAGCGCGAGCGGAATCGATGCCGATGACGTGTTGCCGTGCAGCTCGAAGCTCGTGAGCGTCTTCTCGCGCGGGATCCCGGTGCGCTTACAGATCGATTCGATCATGCGGCCGTTCGCGCTGTGCGGAACGAACCAGTCGACGTCGGCCGCGCGCAGTTCGGCCGAACGGAGCAGCTGGCCGATTCCGGCTGAGACGTTCGTCAGCGCCCATTCGTACACGGCGCGGCCGTTCTGGCGCAAATACGGCTCGGGATCGACGGTGCCGGCGATCTCCTTGCGCAATCCGGTGGCGAAGAGCTCGCGTCCGGACGCACCGTCGCTGTTGACCCGCCGCGCGAGCAACATTCCGTCGCCGCCCGCGCCGTCGGCGGTGACGAGCGCGGCGCCGGCGCCGTCACCAAAGAGGATGCACGTCGAGCGGTCGCGGTAGTCGGTAATCTTCGAGAGCGTCTCTCCAGCGGCGACCAGCACCTTGCGAGCGCGTCCGGTCGACACCAGCGAGTCGGCAAGGTCGAGCCCGTACACGAACCCGGCGCATGCCGCGCCGAGGTCGATCGCGCCGACGTTCTGCAGGCCGAGCACGTCCTGCAGCCGCGCCGCGACGCTCGGAAACTGGTAGTCGGGCGTCACGGTGCACGCGATGACGTAGTCGACGCCGTCGAGCGAACCGCCGCGGCTCTCCAAGTCGCGGACCGCCCCCAGGCAGAGGTCGCTGGTGAACTCGTCCTCGCGGGCGATGCGCCGCTCCCGCATCCCGGTGCGCGAGACGATCCATTCGTCGGTCGTGTCCACGAGTTTCGCGAGATCGTCGTTCGTCAGCCGCTTCTCGGGCGCGTATGTCCCGAGCGCGGCGATTGCCAGCCGCGAACGGACCGCCCGCACGCTTGAGGGATCGACCATAGTCTGCTGCACTGACGGCCCTTCGGCGCCGACCGTACGGACCTCTGTCGGCGGCGCCCCCTAGGCGGGGGGCTCGGGGACCGCGGGCGGCACCATCGGGGCGGCCGCGGCGACCGCCGGCCCCCTCAGGACCGCGGCGTCTTCGACGGAGGCCCGTTCGCGCAGCCACCGGTACAGCCCGACGATCGCCAGCGTGTGATAGCCGGCGAAGGCAAACAGCAGCGCCATCGTAACGAGCAGCACGATCCCCAACAGCACGAGGAGGGGGACGGCGGCGCCCAAGTTCGGCGCAGAGGGGCTTCCGCCCGCAGCCCCAATTCCGAATTCGAGCGGCAGAATTCCGGCGTACATGACCAGCGTGATGAGGTACTGCATCGCGAGCAGGATCAGGACCGCGATCGCGGAGGTCCCGAGATACCGACGAACGAGACGCCACGACTCGCCGAACGCCTCGAAGCCGCCGTACCCGCCGCAGACGACCGCCGGGAAGACGTACATCGTGACGACCGGCAGCGCGAGCATCGCGATCCCGAGGGTTGGAATCAGCAGTATCAGCATGACGATGGCTGCGCCGAAGAATCCGATCGCCGCGACGAAGAGCGCGCCGCTGCGGGTCGCCGCCGCCGCCATGCCGTCGGCGAACGTCGCCGTGCCGCGCTCCCACGCGGCATTCGCCATTCCGTAGGTCGCCGCGGTCGCCGCGAGCGCCGCAACGGCGAAGAGCACCAGACAAATCAGGTAGCCCACCGCCAGCGCGGCCACCCAACCGGGGCTGGGGACGCCCTTTGCCGCCGTCGTCGCCAGGCCGCTTACGGCGGCAACGGCGATGACGACGACGATCGCAACGAAGAAGCCGATCGCGGCGAAGACCATCGGCAGCGCGACGATCCAATTTCGGCGGAACAATTTCCACGATCCGCTCAAGACGGTCTCCAGCGACATCGGCGTGAGCGGAGCGGTCGTCGTCATGCGGACTCCTTTCGGGCGAGATCGCGCAGCAGGCCTGCGTGCACGCGCGCGCTGCGCTCCCGCAGCAGGTGCAGATCTCCGTCGTTCTCGATCACGTAGTCGGCCCGCGTCCGCGCGAACGCCGGCGCGATCTGCGCCGCCATGCGGCGTTCCACGGCTTGACGTTCGACGGTGTCGCGCGCCATGACGCGCGCGATCCGCACGTCGTCCGGCGCGATGACGACGACGATCTTCTCGCACGAGCGCCAGAAATCGCCCTCGAACAGGAGCGGCACGACGTGCACCACCAGGCCGTCGGGCGAGTCGGCCTCGCGCCGCGCGCCGAGCTCGCGCACGCGCGGGTGGGTGATCGCGTTGAGCCGCGCGCGCGCACCCTCATCGGCGAAGACGATCTGCGCGAGCGCCGCCCGATCGAGCGCGCCGTCCGCATCGACGGCCCGCGGCCACGCGACCGCGATCTCGCGCAGGCCGTCCGACCCGGGTGCCACGACCTCGCGCGCCAGCACGTCGGCATCGATCAGCGTCGCGCCGAGCGCGCCGAACGCCTCGGCGACCGTGCTCTTCCCCGATCCGATCCCACCTGTCAGCCCGACGCGCAGCTTCGCCATGACGTGATAGAGCGACACGAACGCTGTGCGAGCCTCCTTCCGGCGTTACGACTCCCTCTCCGGGGTCTGGGAAGCCGCAGCGTCACCGCTCCAGAATCGCCGATAGAACTCATTGTTCTGCTTGCGCCACTCGCCGAAGAATCGCTCGAAATCCTCGTCGGCGAACATGATTGCGCGACGAGTGCTTCGAGATCTCGTTCGCACAGACTCTTGAAACCGCTCGTAGTAGACTTGGGGCTCGAAACCTCTCGCCAGCGTTTCGAGGAGCGCGGTGCCGAATCCGCGCGAACGCCGCGTCTCGAGCGAGCCGGATGATGACGTCATTGGGGCGACGCAATTCGACATCCTGAAGGATGCGCTGATCTTCGATGCGGGAGGCGGCGGCAATCGGCGTCTCCTTGCGTCTCTTTCTCGGCACCGTTTGGGATCGGGCTTTCGACGCGGCCGCCATCACGCGGCGACCGACTTCACGTCGCACTCTGAGCGTCGTCACGGCGAAGGTGCGCATCGAGCGACGCAGGCATTCCGACATCGCGCTAAACGCGCGGTTCGGCCAATTTCGTGAACATCCGTTTCACGTCGATGTCGAATCCAAGCGCGCGCGCAAACGTTCGAAGCGTTCCGATCGCACAACGATCGTAAGCGCCTGCCTCCAACTTCGCGATATAGGGTTGCGACCGCCCCACGCGCTCCGCCAATTGCTCCTGCGTCAAGCGAGCCCGCTTTCGAAGTGCGATAAAGTGAGCCGTGAAGGTAAGACCTGCGCTATAACTGATAGGTTATCTCGCAGGTTGCGCGACCTCCCTTCACGACGCCCAGCTCGAACGACAAGGGGCGGAATCGGGTAGGAGGGGGCGTCACCGCCCCCGTCCTCCCACACCACCGGACGTGCCGTTCGGCATCCGGCGGTTCATCGAACTACCTGCCGAAGAGCTCGGTAAGCCCTGCGAAACCCCGGGCGGTCC